>ENA-OQDE01001018-OQDE01001018.1-human-gut-metagenome-genome-assembly--contig:-NODE-1018-length-12542-cov-1.304873_pt1 | contig 12542 bp, 14 predicted proteins | sample MGYA00242768_ERZ504595 | MGnify/ENA primary metagenome ERZ504595 (study PRJEB26092, sample SAMD00036307) | human gut metagenome | host: Homo sapiens | study: EMG produced TPA metagenomics assembly of...
CAACGAACTGTCTGGCAGCGTGTGCAGAATGGGAGAGTGTGCTGATCCGGACAGCAGCGGGAATATCTGACATCGAGCTTGTGAGCGTGGATGGAGATCGGATTTATGTAGGAAAGACGGCAAAGGAGCGGATGATTGCACATCCTGATGAGACGGCAAGTGTATTTAAGCGATATATGGGGACGGATAAGCAGTTTTCCCTCGGCGGTCGACTGTTTCGTCCGGAAGAACTTTCTGCATTTTTGTTAAAGAAGATGAAAGAAGATGCGGAGGAATTTTTGCAGGAAGAAGTCGGCGAGGCAATCATAAGTGTTCCGGCATATTTTAACGATAAAGCGAGAGCTGCCACAAAGCGTGCCGGGGAGCTGGCAGGACTACGGGTAGAGCGTATCATCAACGAGCCATCTGCAGCAGCGCTTGCCTGCCAAAATATAGAACAGCGGGAAGATGCCACAATTCTTGTCTTCGATTTTGGAGGAGGAACTTAGATGTCTCCCTTGTAGAATGTTTTGACAATGTTGTTCAGATTGAGGCGGTCAGCGGGGACAATCATCTTGGAGGAAGTGACTTTGACAGTGTGATCGCAAAATATTTCTGCGAGAAACAGAATCTGTTGTGGGATTCACTGGATGAAAAGTTAAGAGCAGTGCTCATAAAAGCGGCGGAGCGATGCAAGATGGAACTGACAGCTGCGAAAGATGCAGTGATGCGGGTAAGATATGAGGAGCAGTCATGGGATCTGAGTCTGACCAGACAAGATGTAGTGCATATTGGAGCAGAGATTTTCCGAAGGATGGAGAAACCGGTGAAGCGTGTCCTGCTAGATGGAAAGGTTTCGCCAAAAGAACTGACAGAGGTCGTTCTTGTGGGCGGTTCCTGCAAAATGGAGATTGTAAAGCAGTATTTAAGCTATATTTGGAAGGAAGAAGATTGAGATGTGCGATCCGGACAGGATGATTGCGGCGGGGCTTGGTGTTGTCGTCGGGATCAAAGAGCGGGACGATGAAATCAAAGATATGCTTCTGACAGATATCTGTCCGTTTTCGCTTGGAGTCGGCGTTCGGAATCATGATGGAAGCGACAGAGATATGATGAGCATACTAATTGAGCGGAATACTTCTCTTCCTGCCAGCAGAGAAAAACGGTACTATACTTCCCATGACAATCAGACAGAGGTTGTCGTCAATGTCTATCAGGGGGAAAATTACTACGCAGATGACAATCTGCCTCTCGGACAGATCAAATTTCATGTTCCTCCAAAAAGGGCGGGAGAGGTCTATATTGATATCCGGTTTACCTACGATATCAATGGTCTTTTGGAAGTACAGTTACATACGCCGGAGACCGGTCAGAGACAGACGATAGTCATCCAAAAGGAGGATGGTTCCATGACCGAAGCTGAAAAAGAGGCGAAGCTAAAAGTGTTTGAAAAGCTGAAAATACATCCAAAAGAAAAAGAGGAAAATCAGTATCTCATAGCCAAAGGGGAGGCACTCTATGTGCAGTCGACAGGCGCTCTGCGCGATGCTATCGGGGAGTGGCTTGGATATTTTACAAGCCTTTTAGAAGGGCAGGATGAAGGGAAGATTAGAAAACAGCGGAAAAAGTGGAAGATGCCTTTGCACAGTTGGAACAGATACTGCAATATCAAGGAGTACCAATGGGAATGAATCCTTATACAGAAAACTGGTATGAAAGGGATCCAAAAGAAGCGGTGATTGAGGATTTGAAGCATGGGTAGAAAGACATCGAGGGGAGTCATTAAAATACGCTGTTTTTAAAGAATTCAACAAGATCATGAAGATGCTTTTGTATCATACCAGTAAAAGGAAGATTAAAAAGACAAGAAGCTTTTACGAGTTATGCAGTGTGGTTTTGAGTTTTTTGCTAAATTTGGTCCTTTGTCTTCTGGCAGAGGATTTTATAGGAATGTTTATCCATTTCTCTGATAGTAAGTATATATTTTGGCAATCATAGTCTCTGTTTTGTTGACTGTATATGGATTTTTGCATGCGAATCACATTTATATAAAGCATTATGCGATTCCGTTGGAAAGATAGGAAAAATCTGTTTAAGGTTGCTTTTTTGAGTGATATCCATACGGGAACGTTTGTAAACAAAAGGCAGCTGAGAAAAATCATAGATCAAACAAATAGAATGCAATGTGATTATGTCTGATAGCCGGTGATACGTTTGATGTAGACGCATTTGACTATTGTAATCTTTCTGAAATTGCAGAGGAATTGCAAAGATTAAAGGCTGTGAAAGGAGTATACGCTATACTGGGAAACCATGATCCTGTTTCTACAGATGCCAGAATGAGGGAATTCTTTCAAAAAAGCAAGATCAGATTGCTTGTCGATGAAATTATAGAGACAGAAGATTTTATAATTATCGGGCGTGATGATATAAATTCAAATCCAAAACGTAAGGCCCTTACAGAAATTGTGCAGAAAATTTGTTCAGATAAGCTAAAATATTGATGGATCACAATCCGGTGGGAATTGCAGATGGGATTCAAAACAACATAGATCTAGTAGTATGCGGACATACACATAAAGGACAGTTTTTTCCTGCGAATTTATTTACAAAATGGTCTTATGGAAAGCAGGGATTTTACGGATATTCTAAAACGAACAAGACACACAGTATTGTTTCTTCGGGTGCTGGATATTTCCAAATGCCGATAAGAATTGGAACAAATAGTGAGATTGTGCAAATTGATATTACATAATGTGAGTGGAGAAAAATGATCATAACCGTAGTATGGTATTACATATTAGACGCAGTTATTTGTGTGGCAACTTTTTTTATTGTACAAAAATTATATAAAACTGCCTCTCATCAACTGGGAGAAAACATTACGGACAATTACGTCAAAGAAAATCAGAAAATGCATCGAGAGGGGATATCTTGTTTTACTGATTTTCTTTTTCCTGCTTTGTGTAGGTGAAATCGTAATTCCGTCTATGAAGGATTTGCCACTGGTAGTAAGTGGCAAATATATAGAAGATACAGGTACGATTTTCAAAGTTACAAACGACACAATATACATAAGAGGGAATGAGAGGAAGGAAATTGTAATCGGTGAAAGAAGTACAAAAGGTTTTCAAGAAGGAGATTTCGTTCTTGTACATTACTATCCGAATATGGAACGTGGATTTGTATATCAGATAGAAGAATGTGAGTAGATCTTCGATAGAGTATTGTTATGGAGAAAAAGCCGAGGAATGATACCTCAGCCTGAATGGATTTAATGTAAAATTTTTCTCATAATAATGGTCAGCCGCTGCGCAGCAATTGCTGATAGCACACACAGGACAAAATCTCCGGCTACAGTTAAAAGGAAGCAGTTGATCAGAACAATTTCCACGATACGGTGATGTGTGCGATGTAGTTGCTGACAAAGTAGAAATAGAGGTTGCCGGATAAGTACATCACAAAGAGCCCTGCCATGGAAATAAAAAAGTAAGTGAGAAACCGCTTCGGGGCAAATCGGTCGGTCAGCATTCCAACAACACCTGCAGCCAAGAAAAATCCGAGCAAAAATCCAAAAGTTGGTTTTAACAGGTAGGATGGTCCGCCACCGGATGCGAAGATCGGAACACCACAAAGTCCGATCATCAGATAGATTCCAATACTTAAACTGCCAAGTTTTCCCCCGAGCAAAAATCCTGCCAGCAGTGCAAAGAAAAATTGCAGTGTAAAGTGCATCGGAATGGGTTCTACGGGGATATTAATTTGAATAAATGCGCCGATTGCAGTCAGCGCAGTAAAAAGTGCACATAAAGTGAGGTCTTGTACTTTCCAGGTTGTCTTTTTCATTGGTTGTCCTTTCTTATTGTGAAATTCATCGTCATTTCTTTCGGTCTTTATCATAACAGTTTCAGAAAAGTGTGGCAACAGTTATTTTATATGAGGTATGATTATCTTGAAGAGAATAAACGAAGTGGCTAACAGTTGACAAATATCAGATTTGATGATATTTTAGAAACAATTTTCGGATTTAGAATCGGAAAAGAGAAGAGGAAACAGGAGAGTAAGATATATGGAAAAATTGAATCTGAAGCAAATATCGTCATTGACCTTGACTTTGTTTGCTATTTTTTTTGGAGCGGGCAATATGATCTTTCCGCCGGCGATGGGACAGCTTGCGGGAGAAAATTATTTGCAGGCACTTGCGGGGTTTATTCTGACAGATGCAGGGATCGCTCTGCTTGGGATTGTTGCAGTTGTTTTACTTGGAAATAGGATCACAGATTTAGGAAATCTGGTCAGTAGAAGATTTTCACTATGTTTGTCAGTGACAGTATATTTGTTGATCGGACCGCTCTTTGCACTTCCAAGAACCGGAAGTGTATCGTATGACTGGCAATCCGCCGTATATTCCGCAAGAATATGTGTGGTTGGTTTCTCTGCTTGTGACGGCGGTATTTTTTTCGCTGACTTATTATTTCAGTGGAAATCCGAAAAAGATTGTTGATATTATCGGACAGTATATGACTCCAATCTTGATTCTCAGCATTACCGTGTTGTATTTTGTATGTCTGTTTGCAGATAAATCGGGTAATGTCATACAGTATGGAGCGGTTCAGTCGACCGGAGAATATCAGGACATTGCGTTCTTTAAAGGGATGATAGAAGGTTATAATGCGTTGGACGGTCCGGCAGGGCCTGTATTTGCGATCATCATTATTAATGCAGTTACTGGATTTGGGGTGAGAGAACGAAAAAGCATTGTAAAATATACGATTTTTTCAGGAATGGGTGCGGTATTGATCTTAAGTGGGATTTACTATATGCTGGCATACATCGGTGCAACGACGCAGACTGTTTTTGCAAATGGTGGAGCACTTCTTCATGCAGTGGCAAGTGATCTGATTGGTCCGGCAGGTGGGATTGTACTTGGAATGTCAGTATTTTTGGCATGTATGACGACGGCGATCGGGCTTACGACATCTTTTGCCAATTATTTTCACGAGTTGATTCCGCAGCTCTCGTATCGAAGAATCACGGCAATTGTCTGTCTGTTCAGTTTTGCAGTCAGCAATGTAGGGCTGTCTTACATGATTACCATTTCTCAGCCGGTGCTGATGATGATCTACCCGGTACTGATTGTGTTGATTGTTCTATCCTTTGGACACAAATGGATAGGGAGAAGAAAGATGGTCTATATTTTTAGTATGGCTGTTGCATTTGGTATCGCATTTATCAATGCGATGGAAGGTGTGGGAATTGAGCTGGGGATGCTGACGGAGTGGGCGAAAAAGCTTCCGCTTTATGAACTGCATCTTGGCTGGATGTTGCCGGCGGCAGGTGGAGCATTGTTAGGTTTGCTTCCGTTTTGGAAGAAAAAGGAAATAGAAAATTAAAAGAAGAAAGAGGGTATGGATATGGAAATCAAATTATTGGCAGTAGATATGGATGAAACTGTCGTAAACAGCAGACATCAGATGACAGAGCAGACGAAGCTGGCCTTGGAACTTGCGATTCAGAAAGGAATCCTGGTTGTTCCTGTTACTGGCAGATGCCTGGAAGGACTTCCTGCAAAGATTCGTCGGATGGATGGTGTGGAGTATTTCATCACTTCCAACGGGGCAAAAGCATATGATTTTAAGGAGCAGAGGATTCTTTACCGCAGGCTGATCCCAAATCAGACCGCCTGTGCGATCTTGAAAAAGTGTCAGGAGGAAGAAATTGGAATTGCGATCCACCAGGAAGGGAAGTGCTATGATAATTCTTTCCTGCAGGCAGCATACCGCTATGTAGCATATCATAGAGATTTTAAAGCGCATAGGTACAGAAGATCTGTATGAGTGGGTGCGGGAAAATGAGAAACCGGTAGAAAAGATCCAGGTGTTTTCCAAAGATGAGAAAAAACTTCTGGTGCTGCAGGAAATGCTGGAACGATTTGTGACATTGGAGATGGCTGTTTCGACAAGTGGATACATTGAGATCACGCAGGCAGAGGCAAATAAGGGGAAGGCGCTGGAAGCTCTTTGCGATTCATTGGGCATATCACTTTTACAGGTGATGGCGATCGGTGACAATGCAAATGATTTTTCCATGTTGGAGCGGGTCGGTTTTCCGGTAGCGATGGGAAATGCGAAGGAGGAACTTAAGCAAATTGCGAAGACAGTCACAACAAGCATGATGAGGATGGAGTAGCAAAGGCAATCTATGAGTATCTGTTGTAGAAAGATGGATACAGAATGTCTTCCAAAAGTTTTTCAATAAGAATAGAGCACAAAACACAAGATCAATAAAGGATAAAACCTGCCGCAGGACAAGTTTTCATGGAAATTCTCTAAAAAGAGAGACGTGAAAGCTTATCCTGCGGCAGGTTTTTATTATGAGTTTATTTTTCTGGCAGTCGTTCTTTTTTATGGAAGAGTGTATCTCTCTTGCAAAGGTGTCAAGCATATGGATGGTCGTGCGCATATCATCCCTTGTTGTCTCTGGATGCAGTGCGCAGATCCGCAGTACTTTTTGTCGTTTAAGACGGTTGTAAAAATTAGCGGCATAACCACTTGCAAGAATTTTCTTCAGAAACTCTTTCATTGAGAAGATCAGTCTCTTCCTCAGTCAGATCTTCGGAGGTATAGCGGAAATTGACCATCGCAAGCTGCGCTTTGGACACGATTTCCCAGTGGTCAAGATCTCTTAGTGCCTCTTCTGCCCAGACAGCGAGGTCAAAACCATGTTCGATCGCACTTCCAATTAGATCTGTTCCGAGCACCTGCAGTGTGAGCCACAATTTTAAGCCACGGGCAGGGCGTGTCAGTTCCATTCCGATATCCCATGTATTGATGTGAGTTGCATCGCTTTCAATATCCTTTAAATATTCCGGATTTACATGGAAGCTGTGGAATAGATGGCGGATATCTTTGACAAGTACCATCGCACAGCCGTAAGTCTGGAACAGCCATTTATGTGCATCCCAACTGATACTGTCAGCAAGCGAGGTTCCTTTTAACAGATGGCGGTACTTTGGACTTAAAAGGATCGAAGCGCCGTAGGCACCATCGATATGGAACCATAATTTGTAGTTCGAACAGATTGCGGCAATCTCTTCCAGTGGATCAATACTTCCGGTATTTGTTGTTCCGGCAGTTCCGATGACAACAAATGGGATCAGGCCATTTTGTATATCCGTCTGAATCTGTGCCTCCAGTTCTTCTGTTCTCATCTGGAAATCGCTGTTTGTCGGAATCTTTCGGATTCGGCTGTCTGGGATTCCGATGATTCGCAATCCTTTTGCAACAGAGCTGTGTGTCTGATCAGAGAGATAAGCAACTCCGAGGTGCATCGTCTCATCTGTTAGTTTGTGGTCGCGAGCAGCGGTCAGTGCGGTGATATTTGCCATGGAGCCACCGCTGACAAAGACACCTCCAGGGTTTTCTGTAAAGCCAACCTGTTCGCAGAGCCAGTGGAGCACTTCCTGCTCGATACAGTTGACCATCGGGGCCAGTTTGCTGCCGCCGGCATGGATATTATAGGCAGAAGTCATAATATCCCCAAGCCAGGAGATGGAAGAGGCTGGTCCCGGTACGAATCCGAAGAACCTTGGATGGTTGGCATCTCCGCGGTAACGATAGACTTCCTCTGACATCTCTGCGACGACCTCATCCACAGGTCTTCCGTCCTTTGGAAATCCAATCTGTCTGATTTTTTCTGACTGTGTCTCGTCGGTATACCAGGTCACTTTTTGAGAATGGATATCGTGTTTTTCTTGACAAAACGTATGTACAAATTTCTTGATTGCTTCTTCCAATTGTGCGCTATTTAAAACATTTTCACTGTTCAGCATAAATGATACTTCCTTTCTAAAATCAAAATAGATGGAGCAGATCTTGACAGGGATACTGCTGTCATCGTTGTATAGCGATCAGGCAAAACTTTACGCCTGCGTGATTTTATTGTATACTACTTTTAACTATCCGTAAAATTCATAAATTTTATAAGATATATGAAAATAATTCATAAGAAAAACTACCGGTATGAGGGAAAAATCATGGAATTAAGAAATATCAATACATTTTTAAAGGTGGCGGCGACCCAAAATTTTTTCCAAGGCGGCAGAAGCAGCTTGGATATTCACAGTCAGCAGTGACTGTGCAAATCCGTCAGCTGGAGAAAGAATTAGGGACGCCGTTGTTTGAACGGATTGGGAAGCGTGTGTCGCTGACAGAGCGTGGGATGGAGTTTACCTCCTATGCAAATGAGATCATGCGGGTGACTGATCAGGCACGTTTCTTTGCAAAAGATCAACGGGAATTGGACGGGACGTTGCGGATCGGAGGGGTAGAATCCGTCTGCACTGCGCTTTTGCCAGATTTGCTGTGTTCTTTTATGCACAGTATCCAAAAGTGAAGATTATCATAAAATCAGGAACAACCCAGGAACTGATGGAGATGGCAAAAAGCAATGAGATTGATCTTGTCTTTACTCTGGATCGGAAAATATGTCATGCAGAGTGGTGTGGGGCGGTACAGAAAAAAGAGAGGATTCTTTTTGTGGCACCGACAGGCAGATTTCTGACAGAAAAGCAGAGGTACCGGCAAGGGAACTGGTAACAAAAGCCTTTCTATTGACAGAGTCCGGTGCTGCCTATCAGTATGAACTGGAACGTCTGCTATCGGAGCGGGATCTGGAGATTCTGCCGGTTCTGGAGATCGGAAATACAGAGACAATCATCCACTTGTTACAAAAGGGAATGGGATATTCATTTCTTCCAGAATTTACCGTGAAAAAAAGAACTGAAAAAAAGAACAGCTTTTGGAAGTGAGGACAGACCTCCCGACTGTGGTGATGTACAGCCAGCTGCTTTATCACAAAAGTAAGTGGGTGACGCAGGAGATGCAGAAATTTATAGAACTTGTAAAAGACAGCAGTCAGACAGATAAAAGCGAGTAAGATGCAAAAACAGGGAAAAGGATTGTGAAAAGAGAGGAAAACGCGTATGTGGTATCAGAAAGATTGGTTCACCGGAAGTGATTATTATAATTTCAGGGAGCGGCAGATTTCTGTTCAGGAGCTTTGTATAATAAATCCTGTGGAACAGGTGTTTCACGAGCGGACAGAATTTATTATGTCAGAAGCGGAAAGGCCACAATCTGGGTCAACGGGGAAAAATTTAAAGTCAGACAAGGGAGTTTACTCTGTCTGTATATGCATCTGTTTTATCGGATTGATGAGATTGAGGAGCCACTCGATTGTGTGAAAGTCTCTTTCCATATCGGACTTTTTATGTTCCTCTGCTTTGAAAAGAGGGAAGTATGGGAAAATGAAATGTTGATCTATCGGGTGGAGCCGCTGCTCTATTTAAATATGGAAGAACAGAAGCGTGTCGAAACGATTTTTGCAGAACTGCTTTTGGAAGAAGAAACGCAGAGGTTCGGGAGTCAAAACATCAGCATCTATCTTGCGATGGAACTTCATGCATTATATTGTCGGTATGCGATGGAAAAAAGAGAGTCGTTATCCGGAGGTGCATCGCAGATTTGGAGTGTGATCCAAAGGGTACTGCTTGATACAAGCAAGACACTTTCTCTTGAGGAGTATGCAAAGGCAGCAGGGATGACAGCGGTGACATTGAACCGGCATATTACGAAAAATTGTGGGTATACGTTTTTTCAACTACAGAAAATGGGAAAGGTTTTCCACGCCTGTGCACTGTTGCATTTTCCGGATCTGGATTTGCAGTATATCAGCGATTACCTTGGATTTACAAATCTGGAAGACTTTTGCAGGGTGTTTAAGCGATACATGAAAATGAGTGTGAGAGAGTATCAGACACAACATATCGGGGCAGGAGTTAGCATGAGGGGAGAAGAAGAGGCACTTCAGGTTTTGCAATATTTACTATTGTGTTTTCATAAACCATTTCAGATGGAAGAGATGGCACAGCAGTTAAAAATGAAACCATTTCAAATGGAAAAGCGGAGCAGAGAACAGTTTGGAAGAACTGTACAAGAATTACTGGAAGAAATCCGAGTACGTATGGCTTGCAGCTATCTTGCGGCGACAGAAAGAAGTGTTACGCAAATCGGTCAGGATGTAGGTTTCGGAAGTATATCGACATTCCAGAGAAGTTTTCAGAAATATATGAATCAGACGCCGAGCGAATACCGGTCGGAATATCGATTGTTTGTAAAAAATGATAATAATAGTTAAAAATATGAATATCTATTTCTTTTCAACTGACCTATAATGAAAGAAAAAAACAGAGGTGTCAAAAATGTTTGAACATGTATTTGCCCCGATCAAGATTCGGGAGATGGAACTAAAAAATAGAATTATCCTGCCTGCAATGGGAACAAGGATGGCAGATGCAGATGGATTTGTGACAGAAAAACTGGTTGCATATCATGCTGCAAGAGCAAAAGGCGGATGTGGATTGAATATTGTGGAGGTGGCAGCCGTACATACTCCAAGTGCCCCGGCACATTTCGTATCGATCAGTGAGGATAAATTTATAGAGGGTCATAAAAAACTGACTGATGCGATTCATGAAAATGGCGGAAAAGCCGGAATTCAGTTATGGCAGGGATCTATTGCTGCATCTATGGATCCAAAAGCAAAGATTCTTGTAGTTTCCGATATGAACTTTGGTCCGTATACATTGAAAGCGATCACAAAAGAAGAAATCAAAGAAGTAATCGAGTGCTATGGCGCTGCGGCAGAGCGTGCGGTCAAGGCGGGATATGACTGTCTGGAATTCCATCTGGCCCACAACTATCTCCCGCATTCTTTCTTAAGTGCGGGACTGAATCACAGAGAAGATGAATATGGAGGAAGCTTTGAAAACCGGTGCCGCTTCCCACTGGAAGTAATTGATGAACTCAGAAAGAGAATGCCGGAAGGAATGCCGTTATTTATCCGTATCGACGCACAGGATGATCTTCTTGAAAATGGAATGAGCATCGAAGAAGTGATTCGTTTCTGTAAAATTGCAAAAGAGCATGGGGTCGATGTGCTAGATGTTTCCAGGGGAAATATTATTACAGCAGCATCCATGTATGAAGTTCCGCCGATCGATGTGCCAAATGCATTTAACGTAGAGAACGCAGCAAGGATTCGAAAGGAAACCGGTATGGTGACAGTCGGTGTTGGACGAATCAATACGGCTGCACTGGCAGAAGAGCTGATCGCAGATGATAAAGTGGATATGGTGGTGATGGGAAGAGCACAGCTTGCAGATCCGGAGTTTGCAAACAAGGCAAAAGAAGGGCATGTAGAGGATATTGTACACTGTGTCGGATGTAATCAGGGATGCTATGATGGATTTTGTGATGTGGCAAACCGCCCGCACATTACTTGTATGAGAAATCCGATGATCGGACATGAGGCAGAATATACACTTGATCCGGCAGAATATACTAAAAAAGTATGGGTGATCGGCGGAGGTGTAGCTGGTATGGAAGCAGCTCGGATCCTTCATAAAAGAGGGCATCAGGTGACAGTATTCGAAGCGGCAGATACACTGGGCGGAGAATTTCTCCTTGCAGGAGAAGCTCCGGGAAAAGGTGAGATGAAAGCAGCTGCACTGGAGATGGGTGCGCAGACAGAGCGAATGGTGACTGTTCATAAAATACAGTGGTTGATGTAGAGATGATCGCAAAGGGAGATGTGGATGAAGTGATCCTTGCAGTCGGATCTTCCCCAATCCAGATTCAGCTGGAGGGATCGGATAAGCTTACCCATGTATCTGCACCGGAAGTACTGAGAAGAGAAGTGAAACCAGAAGGAAAGGTTGCGGTAATCGGCGGAGGTCTTGTTGGACTGGAGACCGCTGATACACTTGCGAGCGCCGGATGTGAGGTGACGATCCTGGAGATGAAAGACAGCATCGGAAGTGATCTTGGAAGCCTTAGAAAGATCGCAGTAATGATGAAAATGCAGCAGTTAAATGTAAAAATGCTTACAAATAGTAAAGTCTGCAAGTTTACAGAGGAAGGAATCGTGTTAGAAGATGGTACAGTAGTTCCGTGCAGCTGCGCGGTTTTTGCGGTCGGTTTTCATTCTAATGATTCCCATTTGCTGGCAGAAGCTTGTGAGAAAAAGCAGATTCCATTCCATGTGATTGGCGATGCAAAAGCTGCAAGACGTGCGATCGATGCAGTGGCAGAAGGATTTGAAGTCGGACGTCAGATATAGACAGACGGAGCTATGAAAAGAGCGAGAAACAAATCACAAAAGTAGAAAATAGAAAATAGCATTTGCAAAATGATATGCTCCCTTCTAGGAAGACAAGTAAGATAGTAAAAACTTGTCACTTAGGAGGGAGCATAAATATATTTACCATATGGGATTCCTAGAGTTTTTGAAAGGGCATCATGGATTGTTCCTCTGTCAAGAATGTGATACAATTCTTAAGTACAATCATTTTGAAGAACGATAAAGATATAAGGAAATGAAGAAAATGAAAATTTGTTTACACGCTGTTACTATATGGTCATCCAATTCGGGCAGCTTACCTGTCTTCCGTCACAATACTGTGTCAGAATCGGCTGTCTGACATTTGGTCTAGAAAGATATTT
>ENA-OQDE01001020-OQDE01001020.1-human-gut-metagenome-genome-assembly--contig:-NODE-1020-length-12534-cov-1.858870_pt1 | contig 12534 bp, 15 predicted proteins | sample MGYA00242768_ERZ504595 | MGnify/ENA primary metagenome ERZ504595 (study PRJEB26092, sample SAMD00036307) | human gut metagenome | host: Homo sapiens | study: EMG produced TPA metagenomics assembly of...
TTTAAAATTAAGGGAGGTATCTATTTTCAAAGAGCTCCCTATTTTGCAATATATAACTTTTCTTAAGACTGAAACATTATAATTTTTTACTCAGCATATCCACATTAGATGCATAAGTCAGCGCTGTTTCCTTTGTAATCTGTCCTGCACGGTAGAGATTTAACAGACTGGAGTCCATGGAAATCATGGTAGGGCTGTTTGATGCGTAGAGAATACCGTCAATCTGCGGTGTCTTATTATCACGAATCATATTGCGGATGGCAGGTGTCATAGTCATGATTTCAAAAGCAGCTACCATTTTGCCGTCTGTAGATGGGACAAGCTGTTGGGAAACAACTGCCTGTAGTACCATAGAAAGCTGAATAGCAATCTGTTTTTGCTGATTTGGTGGAAATACATCAATAATTCGGTCAATGGTATTTGCTGCGCCCACTGTATGCAGTGTGGAAAAAATCAGATGCCCTGTTTCAGCAGCCGTCATTGCCACGTTTGTTGTTTCATAGTCACGCATTTCTCCAAGAAGGATAACATCAGGACTCTGACGCAGCGCAGCTCTTAGAGCAACTACATAGCTTTCCGTATCAAGATTTACTTCACGCTGGCTTACGATACTTTTTTGTGTGGGTGAAGAATTCCAGAGGGTCTTCCAGTGTAATAATATGCTTTTCCTGATTGGAGTTAATCTGGTCTACAATACATGCCAGTGTTGTAGATTTTCCATTTCCCGCAGGGCCGGTGACAAGAACCAGTCCTTTATTTAAATTGCCAAAACGGATAATGGAGTCAGGAATTCCTAAATCTTGTGGATGAGGCAGAGTAAAGGTAATGACACGGATAACTGCGGCAATGGAGCCTCTTTGTTTAAAAGCATTTACACGGAAACGAGAAACACCTCTTAAAGCAAACGAAAAGTCATCATCTCCCGTGTTAAGTAAGCGGTCTGTACTTCTATTATTTGCCAGCTCATAAATCTGGTTTACCAAGTCCAAAGTATCATTGGAAGAAGCTTATCTTGCTGACACGTTTGATACTGCCGTGGAGACGGTAAGAAAGAGGAAGACCGGCTACCAGAAAAATATCAGAAGCACCGGCAAGTGATGCGGATTCAAGTAATTCTTTTACATTCATATAAATATCTCCTTTGCAAAATGTAGATTTTACATAAGATTTAGGGGCTCATCATTGTCCCAACTATCCGTAGAAATTTCTTTCCAGGAAGTAATCTTGTAAAGCCTGCTGTCTTCATTAATTGGCAACTGAAGCTGTAAAGAAACAGCCAGTGATTGCGTATCGTTAATAGGAACAGTAAAGGTCAAAATCGGGAAACAAGAAAAATCTACAGAATAAGTAAGGTTTTCCATTGCTTCATTATCGAATAATGCCGTACCCTGTTCCAAATAATCCTTTCCATGTAATTCGTAAGCTTTTGCCAGTAATTCATCAATTTGTGCAAGCTGTGCCTCTGCTTCGTTAGAAGCGGCGTAGTAATCAGATGTTCGTTTGGCAATATTTCGTGCATAAGTTCTGTCATTGTTGCTGCTTGCCACAGACAACACAGAAAAGGTTACAAGACATAAAATAATAAAAATTACAAGCATAGAAGCAGAGCCGATATTAACGGCAGGATATTTTTTCTTCTCCATCTTTGTCCCCCTTTCTTAATATGTATGTGTACATGAATTTGCACCGGAAGTTCATAAATAGAATGATTATCTTCTGCCAGCGAAATTTTAATGGTTGCTAAAGCCATGTCTTCTGTATAATCCGGTGTCAATGTCAATTTGTATGCAGCATCTGCTTTTGTACATGGCACACCGTCTTCATTATAATATGCACTATAAAAATCTACAGACTTTTGTTGCTGAAGTTCCGGTAATAAATCTGCTATAGCGTCCATATCCCCATAATTTTGGCGAAAGATTTCTGCGGTGGAGGTTACAAGATTTACACCGGTGTTTAGTTGGGTTGTTTCTCTGCTCAGAAGGTGAGATTTTACAAATAACTGTAAACATACAGCGCTTGCCAGAGAAAAGAATGCAATAGCTAAAATCAGCTCAATCAAGAAAAGACTTGATTTATGTGTACGATAATTTTTCATAGTCACATCTTCCTCCTGCTAATTACTTTTTGTCCCTATAACTACAGAATGGGTTTTATTCTGTTCCGTAGTAATGGTGAAACGGAATAGATTGTCAGAAAGGGACTTTGCCTGAAAACTGTTTACTTCCAGAATTAGTTCCCCGGCTACAGGAGAAGGCTTTGTTCCTTCCTTTACAGAAGTTCTTTTAAAGCTCCATCATGTTCATAAATATAAGTAGTATAGTCAGAACCCTGAGGCTTTAGCATGAGACAATCGCCATCATCCAGTTTTCCCACAGAGACCGTATCTGCTTCATCATTTTGCCGTATTTTTTCGCTGATATAGGACAGAGCAGTACGGGAGGTGTACTGTTCCTGTGAGTCCTCTGTGGTAGATTTGTAAATACGGGTTGCCAGAAGTACCACAATGAGTGAAGATACCGCAAATACAAAAAATAATGCCACAGGGAAAATAAAGTCAATCACATGACGTTTTTGGTTGTTTATTTTCATAAGAAATCAATCCTTTCTGGAAATGATTGTAATATCCGGCATAATATTTTCACCGAGTACTTCGTATCCAATAAAATATTTTTCTTTATCATAGCGAAGTGGATAATGCTCTTCCAGGTAGCTCAGGCTTTCCGGATAACGTCCTTCTGCTGCGTAGCATTGCACTATATTTCTTTTGACAGCCCGCTCTAAAGTTTCTAGTTCTGTTCTGTCAGCTGTTTGAGATATAGACTGAATTCCGTAAGAAAAGCAGAATATCAGCAAGAAAAACAGGCAGATGGACAGAACAATACTTCGCAGACTGGATGTCTGTTTTGCAGTCTGAAATCGTTTCATAATACAATCGCCTCCTTACAGACTGGACATAATTCCCATAAGTGGGAGCATAACGGAAAACAGAATAATACCTACGATAACAGATAAAATAATCACCAGTGTAGGCTCCAGTATGGAAATGATGGAAGTCAGACGATTATCAATTTCTTCCTCATATTTTTCAGCAATTTCACCCATAACGGTATCAAGGGCTCCTGTTCGGGCTGCGAGGTTTGTCATGCGTCCATATATGCCGGAAAAGATACCCACCTGTGTAAGTGCAGTGGAAAGCTCACTGCCTTCACTTATCATTTGACGGCAGCTTGCAATCTTTTTTCTAAATTCTTCATCTTCAATCAGATTTTCTGCAAGCTCTGTACAGTAGTCAGGATTTAGTCCACTGCTAAGTGTTAATGCCATACAGTCTGCAAACCGGCAGGAAGAAGTTTTCTCATATAGACGGCGCAGAGCAGGAATGTGTTTGCTAAAAGCTGCAAAGTTTTGCGCCCATGTTTTGTTTTTCCAAAATAAATGCCAAGTCCAATGAGTACAATAAGTACTACAATCAGTATAGCGGAATATTTATTAACCGCAGCTCCGATAGACAGAAGTCCTCTGGAAAATCCGGTCATTTCCTGCCCAAGCTGTGCAAATACCTGATTAAAAATCGGCATAACTTTTGTAATTAAAATAAGAATAACTGCAGTCATCATGCAAATTATAATCAATGGATAAGTAACAGCGCTTCTAATAGAACGAGAAATATTTTCTTCTCTTTCATAATGAAGAGAAAGAGATTTCATAACATCATCCAAACGTCCGGCCTGTTCTCCGATTTCTACCATGTGGAGCAGGTAGGACGGAAATACTGCAGAAGTTTCCAACGCCTTAAAAAGACTTCCGGTTTCTAAAAGCGTATCATAGATTTTCTGTAGGATTACTTTTTCAGAATTACTCTGGGATTCTTCCAGCATAATTGAGATACCCTCAATAGAAGAGATACCAGATTTTAAAATTAATGCCATTTGATTACAAAAAGAAGAAAGTTCTGTATTAGATAGTTGCTTTTGTGAAGTGTTGCGCTTCATAAAATTCGCCTCCTAATCATAAATTTTTTTAATAAGAATACTGTAAGGTATAATTTTTTCCATCGCCGATATATTTTCCAACTGACTTACGGCTGTTGTTTGAAGCAAGTGTAGGGTCCATTAGAGTCCATGAAGAACCATCAAATTGAATAATATCATCCACCCATCCTACTTCATCAACATACGCACTAATCCAAGCATGTTTGACTTCGCCTGAATAACCGATTTCCAGCTTTGTAGGAATACGTTGTGTACGCATCATAGACGCCATTAGTGCGGCATAGTCAAAACAGATACCTGTTCCTGAAGCAAGGGTTTCATCAACAACCGGAAGATATCCGTCCACAACTTCCGTTGCCTTTTGTTCGTCATAAGTAATGTTTTTGGTAACATAAGTATAAATATTCTGAATGACTTCCAAATCTGAGTAAGTTCCATTGGCAAGTTCTGAACCTTTTTCTATAGCTTGACTTCCTTCGGCAAAATTAACGTATTGATTAGGATAGAGGAAGGGAGAAAATTCATTTTCCAAAGTTACCTCAATGGTTTCTGATAGAAGAATGGCATATTTATCTTCCGTGGTGTTTTCCAGAACGTTAATCTGGTAGGTTCCATTACCTCCTGCAAAAGGGAAGGTTTGATAATTTCCGTCTACTGTAAGAAGAGGTTGAGTTTTTGTACCATCCGGGGCCACAGTTTGGACGCGAACCTTCGGAACAGATCCCGTATATTTCACCATAAAATAACCTAAAGAGGAATTGGAAGTATCAACAAGTACGTTTTCAGTCTGCCATACAGACGTACCGCTTGCTTCCGGTACTAAAACTGTTGGGACATAATCTCTGGGTTCTTTTTCCGGATTATTCTTGGGAGATTTAGATTCGCTGCAGGAAATAAGGAAGGTTACACATACGAAAAGGCAGAGAAAAAGAAAAACATGTTGTTTTTTCACCATGTACACCTCCTAATATGTAATGATATATTTATTATCCAATGATGTATTTACTTTGTCAATTAAAAAGAAAAAATGTAAAATATTAGCTTGTGGAGAGGTTATGTTCATGTTAAGCTATTAGTTAAATGGCAGTTTCAGTTAAAATAGATGGGGGTGACAAAATACAGCTTATGAAAGCAGAACATACAGTATCAACACTTAGAATTTGTATTGATGAAATGCAGACAGAAGAAAGTGATATCAAAGGACGTATTTATGGAATTGCAGTAAAGGATGAAATTACATTCTCAGGTAGTTCAGAACTTTTTGTGATGATTGACAGATTATTAGACAAAATCGGCAAACCACAGCCGTCACGAAAGTCCAGAAGTTTTCGGGAAGAGGAGAGTAGTCAAGTAACTTCTTATTGTTATAAACCTGAACAATATCATACTCAAGAAGAAATTTTAAAAGAAAAAGGAAACCTTATTACAAGGGATATAATTTTTATTTCCAGATTGAGGAGCTCCTGGCAGGGAATTGTAAAAGATGAAGAAGGAAAATTATTAGGGGAATTTGACAGCGATTTAGAATTTATTAGTCTTCTGTATGACCGTGGTGTGACTTTTTGAATTTATAATATCCATAATATGGGAGATGTGGACAAATAGGGGAAAAGGAGGGAATAAGGATGTCGCTATCACATAAAAAAGGCCAGAACACAGGGGAAACATTTATTATAAATGTAAAATGCAGACAAAACCATACATGGCAAGGAACTGTTAAGTGGATAGAGGGACAAAAAGAAGTTCCCTTTCGTAGTGCCCTTGAGCTAATCAAACTTATAGATTCTGCAATGGAAGTAGTAGATGAAGAAGATAATGATAATGAAGAAGCAACGTGGTAAAAACAGTATAGTTGTATGAGAGTCTGTGAGAAACGGACTCTTTTTGTATAAGATGAGCTACAAAAAAGGGGAATGGTATTTTATAGTGGCGAATTAAGTATTGCAAAAAGGGAAAAACAATATAAAATGGTATGTAGATATAATTTTATAAAAGCAAGGGTAAATTTACGGGAAGAGTAGAAGATTATGAATAAAATTAATTGTGGAGAATATCCTATACTGAGCGTACATACATTTGGTAAATTTCAAGTTTCAAATGAAAATGGGATATTAACTGTAGAGAAAATACATTCTGAGATGCTGACTCGATTGTTGACTTACATGATATACCACAGAGATAAGAGTCTGACAGTACAGGAATTAGTTGAAACATTGTGGCCTGATGATGAAAGTGATAATCCGGCTGGGGCTTTAAAAATTTAATGTATGTCTGCGTAACTTGTTAAAGAAGACATGGGGAGACTATGATTTATTACAACAGGTCGAGGTGTATATCGTTGGAATTCACATAGTGTTCTGAAGGTAGATGCAGAGGAATTTGAACAATTTTGCAGAGAGATGGACATTGAAAGTAATATAGAGAAGAAGATAGAGAAAGGAAAAGCAGCAGTTGAATTATACCAAGGAGTGTTTTTGCCGGAGCTCTCTGCTGAATATTGGGTTATTGCAACTTCTACTTATCTTAATTCTATATATCTTTCAACAGTAAAAAAACTGGCAAAATTATTGGAGCATGAGCAAAGGTATCCTGAGCTGGAACAGCTATGCAGACAAGTTCTTCGATTTGAATCTTTAGATGAAGAAATTCACTGTTATTTATTGAGAGCTTTAATTGCAGATAATAAACAGCAGGCAGCAGCAGAACATTATACAAGAACGGTAAAATATATGTATGATGCACTGGGAGTAAGACCATCTGAAGAAATGCAGGAAATTTATGAAGAAATGCAGAAGCGTCAGTATGACTATGAAAGCAGCATTGATATCATACAGGAGGACTTGAAAGAAAAAGAACTTCCAACAGGAGCATTTCTTTGTGAGTATGGTGTTTTTAAGAAAATTTACGCTCTTGAGGCAAGGAGCAGTAAACGAATGGGGATATCCATCCATTTGGCTCTGGTAAGTATGTATCTTGATTTGAGATCTCATGAACCACAGAGTAAGCATAAGAACATTCTTAGCGAAGGAATGAACGTTTTTAGAGAAAACGTTGCTTGGCGGATTGCGTAATAGCGATATTATATGTAGATACAGTGCAAATCAATTTTTGATTATGCTTCCGGCGTGTCAGTATGAAGATGCAAAAATGGTTGTCAACCGTTTAAAAGATCGATTTTATCAGTCAGGCAAGACCAAGAAAGTAATTCTTCAATATAATATAGATGAAATTAATATTATGTAGTTTATGAAAATAGGCGTAACTTTGTATGTTGCATTTACAAGGTTGCGTCTTTTTTATTTCCTGAGAATTGTGTTTTGTAAAATAAAAGTTATCTTTTTGAAAAAATGTGAATAAAATTTTAATAAAATGTGTATTTGTGACTGATTTGTGACTAAGCGTAATTATACTAGGCATATAGATTGAGAACATGCGCCGCTTATAGCGATGAAATAAATCAATGATAGAGAAAAATGAATGGAGGAGAAATGCCATGAAAAGTAAACAGAAAAAAATATTAGCAACCATACTTTGCATGGTTATGGTGTTGACAAATAATTTTTCGATATTAGCAGAAGAAACGGAAAATCCGCCGACAGAACCGGTCACAAAGAATGAAGCGCCAGCAGCGGATACAGAAATTTCTGGAACAGCGGCAGTCGGACAACAGGAAACGCCGAAACAACCGGAAGAAACGCCAGAGACTGAGGTGACGCCTGAGGAGCCGAAGAAGGAAGAGATACCGGAGACTGAGGTAGCATCTGAGGAGCCAAAAGTAGAAACAATGGCAGAGATACCGGAAGTGTCACAGGAATTAAAATATGAAGATGAGCAGGTATCAGTTGCTGTAACGGCGGTTGAAGAAGGTGCAATTCCTTCAGGAGCAACCTTGAAAGTTCTTCCAATTACTTTGGAAAATAGTGAAACAAAAACACAGTACGAAGATGTTGAAAAGAGAATTCAGGAAAAAGTTGCTGAAGATGAAAAAGAAGTGGTAGGATTTCTCGCTTATGACATTACATTTGTAGACAGTGAAGGAAATAAAGTGGAACCTAACGGAAAAGTAAAAGTTTCCATGGATTATAAGAACGCAGAGCTTCCACAGGAAGTAGTTGAAAAAGAAGCAACCGATGCAGAGGTAACCGTGCTTCATCTGGAAGAAGATGAAAAGGGTGAAGTGAAACAGGTTGTGGATATGGGGGCTGAAAAGAAAGCAACTGTTGATACACTGAAGACAACAGAAGGAAAGAGAGTTCAGAGCGTAGAAGTAGTGACGGAAAGTTTTTCTGTATATACTGTTGTATGGGGTGATGCAGATGGAAAGTCGAAACCCAAAGCTATACTTAATTTTGTAGATAAACAGGGTAGGGATATTTCAAGTGTTTTAGGTGTTTCTGATAAAACTATTTTTGTAGAAGGTACTAGAAGCCAAAACTTGAACACAATTGGAAGCCAATATTCAGCAAAAGCAGAAAAAGGCTATTATTGTTTTTCTGAGGCGCATTTAGATAGCATAGCAGTAATTTAATTGCAGATGAAATTAGTTATAATGCAGAGGATAAGAATGGTTACGATTGGCACTATTGGTATAAAAACACTTGGCATGGATGGAAGAAAGATACTTTTGGGGATCCGAATAAAGAGGTAAATGTATATCTGGTATATGAGATAGAGCTTTCTGAATTGTCAACAGTTGATACAGTGAATGCCAAAAGTGCAGGTGTTACCATGAAGATGATTGACCTTGGTGGGGGAAAGACAAATCTGAAAAATGGAGATACTACTGTTGATTTTGGGGAAAACAGTGGTTATGGAAATGGTAATATTAAATATGGATTATTGAAATCACATATTACAAATTATGATGGATTTCCAACGGTTAAAAGTGATGGAAAGAGTCTGGGAAGGCTGTTTGGAGGAGCGCGAGAAGTAGACCATCTTTTCCGAAAAGATATTTATGATGATACAGGATATTTTGAGTATAGTAGTTTTGAAAATTATGCTTATCTTAATGGAAATGAATTTACAGTATATGATCATATAGGAACACCTAGCGATGAAAACGCTTATTTTTACCAGCGTGGAAACTTTATGCCGTACAACAACATTGAGGCTGGAAAGTTTTCTGTAAACAGGAACTTGTATAATGAAGACGGAGAGAAATTATCTACTTCTGATCCACGTTACAAGGAAAATCTATACAAAACACAGGGAACAAATAATTTCCAGTTTGGTATGATGATTGAAGCGGAATTCACCCAGCAGAGAAACGGTCAGGCGACACACCAAAAACCAAATGGTGAGTTTGTTACATCGGACATGATTTATGAGTTTAACGGCGATGATGACTTGTGGGTATTCATTGATAATGTGCTGGTACTGGATATTGGTGGTGTACATGACGCTCATTCAGGAAGTATTAACTTCAGTACAGGTGATGTGGTATGGTATAACTGTAAGAAAAATGAAGAACCAGTGAAATATTCAACAACTTTGAAAGCAATTTTCCAGAATGCAAAAGTTTTGCCAAGTGGTAATCCGTGGTCACCAGAGGGTGCAAAAAAGAGTTTAAAGGAGATACTTTTGCTGATTATACAACAGACCACAGCTTTAAGATGTATTATTTTGAACGTGGTGCAGGGGCATCTAACCTTCATGTGAAGTTCAATCTCCCTACAGTACCAACGAATTCCGTAAACGTACAGAAGGTTGTTCAGAATGAAGTTGGTCAGGATGCAAACTACGCCAAAGATATTGATTTTCTTTTCCAGATTGATGTGGCTGGTAATCCGTATGTAAACCAGCCTTATGACATTATGGTTGGTAATGCAGTAGTTGGCAATGGTACAACAGATGAAAAGGCACAGTTTACCTTAAAGCATAATCAGACAGCCCGATTTAAAGAAATTTCTGGAGATAAAAGTTACAGAGTTAAAGAGTTGGGAGCTTATCTGGATGGATATGAGGTTAAATTAGACGGAACCACTATTTTAACACCGAGTGACGGGACAGAAATTCCGGAAGTTGACTCAGGACAACTTAATGTAGCAGAGAAATCTACAGTAGTATTTATTAATAAGATGGTAAGGTCATCTACATTAAATATTAAGAAAGAACTTGCAGAAGGTACAGATGAAACTGATAAAGAATTCCAGATTGAATTGAAGCTGGGAGACGAACTCTATAAGGGAACTTATACAATTGGAAATACAACGTTCACGGCTACAAATGGTATCATTAAACTGAAGGCAGGACAGACAGCAACTATTACCGGACTTCCTTATGGTGTTTCATTTGAAGCAAGAGAGCTGATGGATGGTTCTTACCTTCCAACTTACGGAATAACGGGAGAGGGCGTTACAAACATTGAGCTTCCTGAAATTCAAGAGGATGGTATTTCTAATGAAGTTACTTCTGCATCTGCACAGATTAACGGAGAAAATTGTACGCTGACAGTTACCAACAAAGAAATTCCTGTTGGAGCCGGAACTACCAGTGTTTCTGTACAGAAAAAATGGGAGAATATGGCAGGAGTTCCAATACCGGAGTATGTAGATGTTTATCTGTATAAAGATGAAACCGAAACGGAGAGTTTGACAAGGATATAGATACACCAATAAATTACGCACCGATTCGTTTGAGTGAAGAAAACGAGTGGAGTGGAAAATGGGATAATCTTCCGGGAGATACAGATTATGTATTGAAAGAGGTATATCCACCGGGATATGAACAGGTTAAAACAGAGTATGATAATAGCTTTGACAGTATTGCTCAGGTAGGAGGAAGAAATACACCAAATAATAATGTAGTATTTAATATTGGTGTAAACAACCTTTTACTTGTAAAACAAACAGGAAATCATTATTTTCTGTGGTCGCCAATCGACTTGAAATTGGATAAGAACGACATTTCTCATATTGCAGGAGAGATTCAGAAGTTAGACCTTGAAGGTGCGGGAAATCTGAATTTGACAAATTTATCTTATAAGTATGGAGTTAGTGATTTCCAAGATATTTCACTGGAGCAATTAGACAATGGTTGGAAACTGAGTTTTCATGGCAAGAGTGCATGGGCAATGTTCTGGACTTTCCAGTATCACAGAACGCAGGGAATTACACTTACCAACTCTCTGGATAAAGATGCCTATACATCTGTCAAGGTTGAAAAGGAATGGAGAGGAGACACTCCGGACACAAGACCAGACAGTGTAACGGTTCAGTTATACAAGAATGGTATTGCTGAAGATGCTCCGGTTGTACTCAATAGTGAAAACGATTGGAAACATACTTTTGAGAATTTACCTGTTTACACGGTAGAGGGTGGAAAAGTTACCAAGAATGTCTATGAAGTAAAAGAAACCATGATTGGTAATGAAAAATTAGATGAGAACGGCAGAGCACAAGGCTATCAGTCTTCTGTAACAGAAATCGTTGATGACGAAGGAATTGTTACTTTTATCATTACGAACAGTAAAGATTGGCAGATTGTGAAAATTAGCGACAGTTCTGAACAGATTAAACTTAAAGGCGCAATATTCAAATTAACAAAAAATAATACAGAAGCCCCTGAACCTACTTGGTGGGGCGAAACAGATGAAAATGGAGTTATAAAGTGGTATACGAATTCAATACGTAAGAGTCCATTCAATGGTACATTCGAAGATGGCGAGTATACTTTGACAGAAGTCAGAGCACCTGTCGGCTATATTAAGAGTGAAGAGACATGGACAATTATCATCGAAGGCGGTATAGCTACAGACATTGTTTCTTCAACAGGTGAGGAAATAAAAACAGATAAACTGAATGGTAAAGATACATACTACTTTAAAAATACTCCCCTTTATGAACTTCCATCTGCTGGAGGTACTGGAATTTTTGTATATACGATTGGTGGTACACTGCTTTTAATGGCAGCAACGCTTCTCTTATATAAAATGAAACGCGAGGAGGTGCTGAAGAGTTAGAAAATGACAAAACTTTTTAGCGGCCTCAAGTCGCAGGAGCAGCAAAAATTACATCTAAAAAATGTGTGGATGTAAAATAAATGAGGAAAGCCTCAAAAGAAAAGGAGAAAAAATTATGAAGAAAATGAAGAAAGTATTCGCATTGTTAGTAGCAATGGTAATGGTTATGGGAATGACCATGACAACAATGGCAGCGCCAAAAACAGACGCAACAATTACGGTTAAAGATGAAATGGAGATGTACTTACAGGGGAAAACTAGAACTTTCATACGTACAGGTTATTGTAGCAGACCAGACTACACGTACAGGTTGGGCATTTACATCAGATGTTGTCGAAAAGGCATATTTAGATGCTTTTGAAGAAACAGACGATCAGGTAGTTATTGACCAGTTAATTGCTTATGCAGCAAAAGCAGAAAATGCAGCTACAACAGAAGAAATTGCAAAAGCTTTAAGTAACGTAGCTAATAGCGAAGTTGTATATGAAACAATGAACAATCCACAGACAGTAGATAAAGCCGGTGTATATGCAGTTAAAGCAGTTCAGAAAGGTTATACATATAACAACATGGCTG
>ENA-OQDE01001021-OQDE01001021.1-human-gut-metagenome-genome-assembly--contig:-NODE-1021-length-12509-cov-1.563318_pt1 | contig 12509 bp, 17 predicted proteins | sample MGYA00242768_ERZ504595 | MGnify/ENA primary metagenome ERZ504595 (study PRJEB26092, sample SAMD00036307) | human gut metagenome | host: Homo sapiens | study: EMG produced TPA metagenomics assembly of...
CCCGCAATAATATAAGGAATTGCCCGGAGAAGCTTCACTCGTCTGATAAAAATTGGGAAAATATTCAAAATTTCTGCCAAGGTCATTGCCCAACACCCTACAAAAATCCCCCCAAATATACCGAAAATCGGAACAAGTATCTGCCCATAAGGAATTGTGACCGGAAATAAATAGAACAGATTGCCAAAGATTCCTCCAAGTGCGATGGATTCTTCATAAAGAAGCACGCAATCTCCGGTATGTGTACGATCTGCAAATTCAGATACCACTCCGAGACCTACGATAAATGAAAACAATCCTCCTGCCACCGCAACCCCTGCGCTAAGTCCAAGTACCACAAGTATCATCTGTTTGATCCACATGACGTTTCTCTCTTTCTTTTTTGTTCCCTCATAGCTTTTCCTACTTACTTAACATCAATTTCTTTTTTCTTTCCCTCATAATTTTGTACCAATGTTGTCTGAATATCATTCTCATAAAGTCTCATTTCCACCTCCATCGGTGTTGGATCGACCGAGAATCTTTTACCGGCAAAATGATTAAAGAACACAAGAATACCAATAATCAGACCAATGCTGTAACAGACTTCCAACAGTGTAAATCCACTTGACGGCACCCCCGTGAGCTGCTCATAAACCTGCCCAAACATTTTCCCCACATCCACATCATTGTTAAATGCCATAATTGAAAAGGCTGAGCCTAGAAATGTAATCATCACAACTCCCACCGTCTTCAGAAAATGTACCGCCTTTCCTGGAGTCTTTTGCTTTTCATAAGTAACAATAAATTCTGTCTCACCAAGATTTTCAATATCCAATCCCGGATATACCCTGTGAATCTGCTCAATAACCTTTAAAATAGAAAATACAAACCGGTTCTGTCCCTGTTCCGGCATTTTCAGAAGTCGTTCTGTCTTCAATCTTGTCACAATGGTTTGGTCCGTACACTCCATCGAAAGAACATCTCCCAGCGTCACTTCCTGTTTTGTCAATTCAATACTGCGGTCTGCCTTTATATATAATTTTTTGTTTTGTTGCTGCCATGTGCTGCCCATCTCCGATCTTTCCATTCTTACAAGCGTTCCTTCCCCAGATAATTCTGTCTCCCGCACATCCGTAACATAATAGCAGAGCCCGACAACTATCGCCACCGCAACAGCACAGAGCAGACAGATCCAGATTTTCTTTCTTGCATTGTCCATTTTTGCACCACCTTTCTGATACTTCTCTGCCTCACAGAGCTGATGCTTACCTGTTCTGCCAGAGATTGCTTATTCCTATTATTTCCGCATTTGGCAAACCTATACTCTTCAGGAAAACTTAATAAAAAGAGGAAGCTGCTCTCATTCTGAACTGCTCCCTCCTCAAATTTCTTATTTTTTCTCCCGGCATACCAATCGCCCAGACTCATCCTGTCTGTATTTTTGTCCTCATATTTTTTAGAATCTTCTTTTCAAGCCTTGATACCTGCACTTGGGAAATTCCAAGTTTTTTTCCAATTCTCCGACTGTGTTTGATTTGCAAAGTACCGCAAATAGATCAACTGTCGTTCCTCTCTATCAAGCTCCTCGAGAAGCTGACGTATCAGCATATGATTCAGTATCGTTTCTTCCTGCCCTTCCTCTTCCTCTAGCTTATCAAGAAGCTGAATCTCATTTCCATCTTTCTGATAAATCGGTTTGTGCAGCGATTCCACTTCCCCGCTCGCATCAAGCGCCATCGCAAGTTCTTCCTTCTCCACCTCCAACTCCGCTGCCAGTTCTTCCATTGTCGGCTCTCGGTTATATTTTTTCTGAAGACGCTCCCTTGCCAGAAATGCTTTGTATGCTGTCTCCTTTAATGACCGGCTCACTTTAATCATCCCATCATCTCTTAGGAATCTCCGAATCTCCCCTGAAATCATAGGCACTGCATAAGTCGAAAATTTCACATCATAATTCAGATCAAATTTATCAATTGCTTTCAAAAGTCCGATACTTCCAATCTGAAACAAATCTTCACTGTCCGTTCCCCTTCCAAAGAACCGCTTCACAATACACCATACAAGCCCTGTATTTTCCTCCACTAATTGTTCTCTCGCTTTCTCATCTCCATCGTGTGATCTTTGAATTAAAGCGATTGTGTGGTCCATAGCTCCCTGCCTTTCCCGATAGTCTTTTTCATTCGGACCAATGTCCCCTTCCCCAGTTCGGATTCTACATACACATTGTCCATAAAGGCTTCCATAAATGCAAATCCCATTCCTGACCGGTCAAGTTCTGGTCTTGTCGTAAATAACGGTTCCATTGCCTTTTCGACATTTTCAATTCCTTTTCCTTCATCTCTAATTTCTACATAGAGTGTCTGCCCTTCAATCCAGCATCGAATCATAATTTTCTTCACTTTTCCATCATACCCATGGATCAGCGCATTCGTGACTGCCTCTGAGACCGCAGTCTTTACATCTGATACTTCCTCCAAAGTCGGATTGAGCTGTGTCATAAATGCTGCAACAGACACACGCGCAAATCTTCATTGACCGGTCTGCTGTCAAATACCAGTTCCATTTCATTTGTGTTCTTCATCATTGTTTTTCCTCCTCAAACATCTGGATTATTTTCGTCACACCTGACATTTTTAATATTTTTCTGATCCGCTCATTTGCGTTTACTGCCCAGACTTCGCCGCCAACTAAATAGACCAGCTTATATCTTCCCATAAGGACTCCAATTCCCGAACTATCCATAAAATTCGTGTTCGCAAAGTCAAAAATAACATATTTAATATGGTTATGCTCAATCAGCATATCTGCCCTCTTTCTCACTTGCTCCGCATTGCAGTGGTCTAACTCTGCGGGAAGAAAAATTGTAAGACTGTTTTCTTCAATCTGATACTCCATATAACCCTCCTGTTTTCGTAGCCTATAAATCGAAAAAAAGGACATACACGCTCTTTGTGTATCTCCTTTTCTTTCGTACTTCTATTTCTATTGATATTCCTCGTAAGTTACATCTCCATAGGATTCTTCTGTTTCCTGATAATTGTCATATACATCCTGATCCCCTTGTCCTTGGTAATCTTCTGTATCACTTCCGGCAGTATCCCCATAAACACTGCATAATCATTATACACATCCGCTCCTGATTGTCCGGAATCCACGCTCTCTTCCGTACCAGCCCCCTGAGTATTTGCCGGGGTTCCTTTTTGTGCCTCTTCTGCTCTCTTTGCAACATCTGTTTTCGGATATGCCTCGATGATCTGCTTGTATATTGCCTCAGCCTTATCTTTCTCATTGTTCAACAGATAAGAGTCTCCAAGTAACAGCAGTGCCTCTCCATCTTTGTAATGCCCATCCATCCGGATCAGTTCCTCCAAAAGTGTGATCGCTTTTGGATAATCTCCCTGCTGATAGCTTTGCTTTGCACTACTGTAATGTTCTGCACAGATGCTCGGATACACTTCATCGGCAATCGCCTGATACTGAACTTTTCCCTGATCTCCAAGGGAATCTTTCTGCACTTCCAAAAGTTCTTTTGCAAGTGTGGCGTAAGCATACTGCCCAGAGTTATAGTGCTCCTTGACCGTCAAAAGCTTCTCATAGCTGTCTTTTGCCGCCAGTGCAGCAGCCGTTGCCGCCTCGTTCTCATCGGAAGAATTTCTAATGGTCTCTAATTCCTTTTTCATCGCGCTGATCTGCGCATCTTTGGAATTGATCTCCTCTTTAAATGCCAGCACCGATTTGTTGCTTCGATTGGATTTTACTTCATTAACCGCCGGAACAATGAGAAACCATACAACGGCTACTCCTAGTAAAATTCCTATGACAATATTCAGAATGGTAAGGAATCCTGCATTCTCTTTCAGCGGAGAGACCGCCGGCTGAATGACCGTGTCATTCCCAATCTCATAAGTCTTCTGTTCTCTTCCTTTCGTGCCTTGCGTTTCTCTGAGTTCGGACAACTCATGCATATATTTCAAGGTTGTCTCATTTGTCGTGTCGAGACGATGTGCCCGCTTCAACACCTGTTTTGCTTTCTGGTACTGACCTGTTTTTAAATACAATAGCGCCAAAAGCTGATATGCTTTCAGATAAGACGGATGTATCTGCACCGCCTTCTTCAGTTGAATCACCGCCAGATCTTCCGCACCCTGATCACAGTAAACGAGGCACTGATTATACATCTGCACTGCTCTGTCAATTTCTTCTAATGTTTTTTATCTTTCTGGATTTCTCTGATAAAGTATCCCGCCAGATTGTCTGATTTTTGAAAATTATGACTGAGGATCCACTCTACGATTGCCTCCGCAATCTCTCCTCTTTCATAATAAACAAGCCCCAGAAGGTTCCTTGCAGGGATGTTCTCCCTGTTATACTGAAGCTCCGCTTTAATGACTGAACGGCGCCCGATATGTCCCTTATTTTTGCTTTTCTCAGTCCATCATTATACCAGTAATTTGACTGATGTAATATTTTCTCCGTATACTCCATGCAATTCCACCGTATCTTTCTGCTATTTCGCCTGACTGAGCATCTCCCGCAGAATATCAGTCATATCAGACAAGTCTTCCTGATACACTGCCTCCTCTATGTCATCTACTTCCAGGCTAGGTTTAAATTTCTTTAATTCCTCTTCATAATCTAACATTCTGGTTCTCCCTTCACAAGCTCTTTGATCATACCTACAAGGTAGAGTGAGCCCAGGCAGTAGGCAATACCGTCTTCTCCTTTTGTTTCATCATCTCCGCCCATGCCTCTTCTAATTGTTCCCGGACAGTCACTTCACTGTCTGTATATTTCGAACGATCCGGCAAGTTCACCCGCATCGACTTTTCGTGTACTTCCACGGTCGTGATCACATAACTGTCCACTGATAAATTCTGGCATAGTTCTGCGATCATCTTCTCGTACTCTTTCTCTTTGACTGCTGAAAACAGAATCACAGTCCGTCCACCGTGGACAGGTCTTCGCTTCACCGTCTCGACAAACCGCTCTACTGCATTCTCGTTATGTGCTCCGTCTATGTAGACTCCCGGGAGGATTTCCTCCATTCTTCCCGGCCATTTCACATGAAACAGCGTATCCTTCCATAGTTTCAGATGTCTTTTTGGAAGAAGAAGCTGCACAGCCTCCAGTGCAAGCAGTGCATTGTCCACCTGATAACATCCGGTATTGGAAAGCCTCCATGTAGTATCTTCATCATACGCACTTCGTTTTGAAAATGCAATATATTTCTCTGTGATTTCCTGAATTTCGTACGCATCTTTCGTGATTTTTCTACAAGGTGCACCACAATTTTCCGCAATTTGTCGGAAAACAGCTGCTGCCTGCACATTATTCCCATCGAACACAAGCGGAACCTGTCTTTTGATGATCCCGCCCTTTTCTGCTGCAATTTTTCTATCGTATCTCCCAGTATCTCCATATGATCCATTCCGACTGCTGTGATCACAGTCAATACCGGATCATCGATTGCATTCGTGGCATCCAGCCTGCCACCGAGCCCTGTCTCCAGCACAATGTACTCCATGTCTGCCATCGCAAAAGCAGTCATCGCCATTCCAAACAAAAATTCAAAAAAAGTCGGATGTGCCAGCCCGTCTTTTTCCATCTCATCCACAGTAGTTTTTACTTTCTGAAAAACAGCAAGAAATGTTTCATCGTCTATCTCTTCCCCATTTATTCTGATCCGCTCATTGATCTTCACAAGATGGGGAGAACTGAAAAATCCTGTCCTCTTTTTCTCCGCAAGCAAAAGAGCCTGTATGTATGCACATACAGAGCCCTTTCCATTTGTCCCTGCCACATGAATTACTTTCCTACCAACCTGTGGATTTCCAAGTCTTAATAGGAACTCTTTTGTATGTGTCAGATGATTCTTCACTGTGAATTTTGGAATGTCTAAAATATATTTCACACTTTCCTGATAATTCACTTGTCTTCTCCATTATTTCTGCGGTGTTTCAGACGAATCGTCTGCCGCATCTTTTGTTTCTTCTGTCACTGTCTTTACATCTTCTGCCTTTTTTTCTTCCTCTTCCAGCTGAAGCTTCAATTCTTCTGTCAACTCTTCTATCTTGCCACCGCGGTAAATGTATTCCGCAGAAGTCCGAAAGACCGTATTACTTGATCCCATCTGAATGATCGTGATGATATCTCCTTCCTTCAGCTCTGTCTCCTGCAGTTCGATCCTCGTATTATTCAAAAATTTAGAACTCTTCTTCTCGCCATTGACATAGACTCTACTATTTTTAGTAAAATTCTCGCCATAGAGGCTATATGTTCCGTCAAGCTGCGTGATCAGATCTGTCAGCACGACATCCTTAATTCCCATCTGCATGTGTCCTTCCGGCACTGGATTTTTCCCTCCGTACACATACTTCTCTCCATAGAGAATATCATACTGCAGCATCTCCAGATCGAGTAAGTAGTTCTTCGTCTGCCTTCTCTTCTGGTGATAATTGAATATTGTTCCGGAATGAATATCCAACTTCTCAAAAACATCCGCCATGATCTGATAAGATGCAATATTTCGATCCTGTTTTTCCAACCCGATATTATCCCATACAACATAGTTTGTATTGTACAGATACCTTCCCTTCAGATCTTCAGATTTCAGTCCGAGTGTTGGCAGATGATCTCCATATAGGACTAGAACGGTTGGTTCCTTTCTATCTTCCAACGCCTGCACAAGATCTCCGATAAACTGATCGACTTCATAGATTTGATTGACATAATATTCCCATGCACTTCTTACTTCTTCATCCTCTATTCCAGTCACTTGAATCCTTGGATTTTCTAAATGCTGTCCATAGTAATCGCCATGACTTTGTACTGTGATCCCAAATACGAAATCCTGCTGTTCTGTCGAATCCATTGCGTTCATGATATGTTCTGTGAGGATATCATCCTTCGCCCACCCATTCTCGGTAAGCTGAAGAATATTCATAAATTCCTTACTCGTGTAACTGTCAAACCCGATATTATTAAATACCGTTGAACGGCTGTAAAAATTTCCTCCGTTGTTGTGAAGCGCATGTGCGCCGTAACCAAATCGTTTCAGCGCAGTTGCTGCACTCTCTGCGGTTTCTTTTTTTAATATTGTCTTATACGGATACTCCCCTGGTCCAAAATATCGCAAGTTCATTCCGGTCAGAACTTCAAACTCTGTGTTGGCCGTTCCAGCTCCCACCGATGGCACTTTGAAATACCCTGACGAATATTTCTCAGAAAGCGCTCTGAACGTTGGAAGTGGATCCTGTGATGTCTGCAAAAATTCTACCTCACTTGTATCAAAAAACGATTCCAGCTGGATAAAGAGAATATTTGGCATCTCTTTTCTTCCGGTCTTGGCCTCTGTGATCGCACCGTTCTCACTGATCTGAGCGATCATTTCCTCGCTGTAGCCATTCGGCTGTGAAATTCCGGTATTAAACACACTCGACATAAAACAGTATGGAAATCCATAATCTTCATAGGCAAAAGCAATATTTCCAAAATAATTGGAAATCACTCGCTTATCAAGTTGCTATATCTGTCACGACAAAAAATAGTCCAAACCAGATTACCACCTCCGGTCAGCGCAAGCACTCTTCTCATTTTCCAGCATACTGTCCGCCACGCTTCCACATGGAAATGACCCATACAACAACCGCTGCCACACCAACGATCACCGCAACAAGTTCAATTCCGTTAAAATAAGAATTGATCAAGGTCACCGCATCACCGGCAACTTTTAAGTCCTGTGCATTAAACGGAGTGACACGTTTCATAAGCATGTATCCGTTTGTCACCCCAAGACCGATCCAGAATACACTTAAAAGAATTCTGGCAAAAATACGTCTTCTTACGAGATAAACAACAGAAAACGTAATAAAGATCAAAAATGAATTATATAAGAACACTTTTGGTGTCTCAACCATATAATTCCACCCCTGTACAAGCGAATGTCGGGAAATACATTCAATGACCAGGTTCAAAAAGCATGCCAAAAGTGCATGAAATACAAGCGAAAACTGATTCATGAACTTATAACACGGTGCCAGCTTTTTCGCCAGCGGGCTGTTGCGTCTCTTCTCTAAAATCTGTTCCCTTCTCTCTTTTCTCTTCTTCCAATACTTCTTAATGTCTTCCGGCTTTAAATTTTTCACCCTTTGTATGCCACCCTTTATATCGGGGCGTTTGATATGAATCCGTTTCATTGTCACCTCTCACAATCTGATGTGTTTATTTTCTAAGTCCTTTTAATCGTTCCTGTACTTGTTCCATCATCTGTGTATATTTCTCAAGCTTTGCTCTTTCTTCATTGATTTTTGCTTCCGGAGCCTTGCTGATAAATTTCTCATTGTTCAGCATGCCATTGACACGGGCAAGTTCTTTTGTCAAGCGTGCTTCCTCTTTTGTCAGACGCTCTAACTCCTGCTCAAAGTCAACAAGTTCTTCCATTGGCAGATATACAACTGCATCTGCCACAACGACAGAAACTGCATCCTCTGCGATTCCGCTCTTATCGGACTGAATCTGGATTTCATTTGCACTCATCAGTGGCATGGAAGACTCTTTAATCTCCTCAAATCCCTGACAAAGATTTTCATTTTCACAGACAATATATGTCTTCGCCTTACGGCTTGGAGCAACATTCATCTCTGCTCGTACGTTGCGGACACCGCGGATGATCTCTTTCATGTGATCTACAATATTCTCTGCTTCCGGATAGCAGCTGCTCTCTTTGTATTCCGGCCAGGAAGACATCATCAATGATTCTTCTTCTGGAACAAGCGCACCGTAGATTTCTTCTGTCACAAACGGCATAAACGGATGGAGCAGTTTTAATGCATCACCGAGCACAGTCTTTAATGTATAAAGTGCACTGTTTGCTGCTGCCGGATTTTCCTCCGCGTGATAAATACGGTATTTTGCAAGCTCGATGTACCAGTCACAGAACTCATCCCAGATAAAGTCATATACTTTTTGTACAGCGATTCCAAGTTCAAATTTGTCCATGTTCTCTGTCACATCTTTGTCAGTGTATTCATCTTTGAGATGATCCATTGATCCACCGCTGACAAATCACTTCGTTCGGAACTGTAATCTCTTTTCCTTCCATATTCATGAGGATAAAGCGGGATGCATTCCATACTTTGTTCGCAAAGTTTCTATTTGCCTCTACTCTCTCATCGTAGAAACGCATATCATTTCCAGGTGCATTTCCCGTCACAAGCGTGATACGGAGCGCATCTGCACCATACTTCTCGATAATCTCCAGCGGATCAATTCCATTTCCAAGAGACTTACTCATCTTTCTTCCTTGAGAGTCACGGATCAATCCATGGAATAATACCGTGTGGAACGGCGCTTTTCCAGTATAAGCATATCCGGAAAATACCATACGGATTACCCAGAAGAAGATGATGTCATATCCGGTTACAAGTACATCGGTTGGATAGAAGTAATCAAGATCTTCCGTCTTCTCCGGCCAGCCAAGTGTTGAGAATGGCCAAAGTGCGGAGCTGAACCATGTATCTAAGTATCTTCATCCTGCACAAATGGGTACAGCCACAATCCGGGCATACCTCCGGCATCTCTCTTGTCACAACAACTTTTCCACATTCCTGACAGTAATAAGCCGGGATTCTATGTCCCCACCAGATCTGTCTGGATACGCACCAATCACGGATATTGGACAGCCAGTTCATATAAGTCTTGTTCATTCGCTCTGGAATCAGTTTCAGATCTCCGTTGCTGATCGCCTCGATCGCCGGTTTTGCCAGCTCTTCCATACGGACAAACCACTGTTGTTTTACGAGTGGCTCTACCGTTGTTCCACATCTTTCATGTGTTCCGACATTATGAGAATGATCTTCTACTTTCACAAGGAATCCCTGCTCTTCCAGATCGCTTACGATTGCTTTTCTCGCCTCATAGCGCTCCATCCCTGCATATTTTCCACCGAGCTCGTTGATCGTAGCATCATCGTTCATGATGTTGATCTCCGGAAGGTTATGTCTCTTTCCGACTTCAAAGTCATTCGGGTCGTGTGCTGGTGTGATCTTCACCGCTCCGGTTCCAAATTCCTTATCTACATAGTAGTCTGCCACGATTGGAATCTCTCTGTTTACTAATGGAAGTAATACATTCTTTCCGACGATATCTTTGTATCTCTCATCATCTGGATGTACCGCGATTGCTGTATCTCCTAACATTGTCTCCGGACGTGTTGTCGCAATCTCAAGAAAACGATCTGTTCCTACAATTGGATATTTGATATGCCAGAAATGTCCTGCCTGCTCTTCGTGATCAACCTCTGCATCGGAAAGTGCTGTCTTACATACTGGACACCAGTTAACGATTCTGGATCCTTTATAAATGTATCCCTTCCTCATAAAGTTTGATGAATACTTCCTCAACTGCTTTGGAGCATCCCTCATCCATCGTGAAGCGTTCTCGATCCCAGTCACAGGAAACACCAAGTTTTTTCAACTGGCCTTCAATCGTTCCTGCATACTCATCCTTCCACTGCCAGGTACGCTCTAAAAATTTCTCTCTTCCAAGTTCCTTCTTATCAATTCCTTCTGCCTTTAACTGCTCTGTAACTTTTACCTCTGTGGCAATCGCCGCATGATCTGTACCTGGAATCCAAAGTGCATTGTATCCCTGCATTCTCTTATAACGGATCAGGATATCCTGAAGTGTATTGTCAAATGCATGCCCCATATGAAGCTTTCCTGTGATATTCGGCGGTGGCATTACAGTTGTAAACGGTTTTTTACTTCTGTCTACTTCTGCGTGAAAATATTTGTTCTCACACCATTTTTCATAAAGTTTCGGCTCAATCTCTTTTGGATTGTAAGTCTTCTCTAAATTCTTACTCATCATTTCCTCCTTTGCAAACCCTCTTTTGCTCTTCATCTTCTTTCATCTCTGTCATAAGTGGCCGCTCTTTATCTTTTCCTTTGATATGATTTCCTATGGAATAGAAAAACGCCCTCTACATACTGTAAAGGGCGAATGATCGCGGTACCACCTTTGTTATCTCTCTGCTCCATACTCCGTAAATCTCTGTACAAAAGCAGATCGATATCTCTAGCGTCCGATAACGGGGACGATCCGTGACTACCTACTGTCAGCATTGCTGCCGCTTCAGTCGTCCGGTTCAAAAGCTACTTCCACAATTCCTTCTTTGAAATCACCTTTCAGCCATGAGTGATCCTCTCTTGCAAGGGATCTTTGCGTACTCCTCTTTCTCTCAACCTTTTCTTATTCGATATTCCTTATGATAGTCGCTAACTGCCATTTGTCAAGAAGTTCATAAATTCTTTAGATTTTCATAAGTTCTTCGCAACTTTATTCTCATCTTCTTACAACCGCAGCCCCCGGTAACGATTTAGGCAAGCAAAGATCTCCTGCTTTCTCGGCATTGCAAAATTAACCGTAAGATACGAAGACTCTGCAATGGAAGCAAGTCCATCCCGCTCCATCTTCTGCTCCATCGCATCTACTACCTGCTGGATTGTTTTCTTTCCATCAAACAGATTCTGCTCTGCATACTTCACGAGATAGCCAAGTACATTTGTCTGTTCCGCATCAACAATCTGTTCCACATAGCGAAGTTCGATTGTCTCTCGATTCATCTGGATGCCATCTTTTCCCATCGCCTTGATCTTCACTTTTCCGTGGTCTGCGAATGTCCTGTTTTTTTCTGCGCTTCGGAGCACGGATGGTTTCTTCATCTCCCGCTTTCCTTCCGATACCGGAAGCGGAAATGCCGCTGCCTCTTGCTTTGCGAAAGCTGTAATCTCCGCCGGCTCATACTGTTCCATCTGGATAATCGTATCTGCGATATGGAAATAAGATCCGGAACTTCCCGCTACGATGATCGAGGACACCCCTTCTTTTCATACAACTCCCTCACTCGGTCAATAAACGGTGTGATCGGTTCTTTTTCCCTTGCCACTACCCGCTGCATCAGTTCATCGCGGATCATAAAGTTTGTGGCACTCGTATCCTCATCGATCAGAAACAATCTGCTGCCTGCCTCGATCGCCTCAACTACATTTGCCGCCTGCGAAGTGCTTCCACTTGCATCTTCGGTATAGAATGCCTCTGTATTTTTCTTATTCGGGAGATTGTTGATGAACATAGAAATGTCTGTCTTTTTGATACTCCGTCCATCTTCCGCCCTGAGTTTGACTGCAGTATCATCACTGATCACATACTCTCTTCCATCTCCAGCAATGTGATTATACACACCAACTTCCAGCGCATTTAACAATGTGGATTTCCCGTGATAGCCGCCGCCTACGATCAAAGTAATTCCACATGGAATCCCCATACCGGTAATCTTTCCTCTGTGCGGCAACTCTATCTCCACTTCCATCTCTTTCGGCGAACGGAATGGAACCCCATTCTTCATCGGGCGGGAAGAAATTCCACTCTCTCTCGCAAAATCGAGCCGTTTGCCACAAATGCACTAAGATTTCGCTTCAGGATCTCTTCCCGGATCACCTGCTGATCTTCCGCCAAAAATCGTCTGC
>ENA-OQDE01001022-OQDE01001022.1-human-gut-metagenome-genome-assembly--contig:-NODE-1022-length-12498-cov-2.980276_pt1 | contig 12498 bp, 18 predicted proteins | sample MGYA00242768_ERZ504595 | MGnify/ENA primary metagenome ERZ504595 (study PRJEB26092, sample SAMD00036307) | human gut metagenome | host: Homo sapiens | study: EMG produced TPA metagenomics assembly of...
TAAAAATGGTGGTATGCTAATCTTTTCCACTCATTATCCGGAACTTTTTGGATGAATACGACCGTAATGACAGTATTTTTATTACTAGAAATAGAGATGGGATTACAGCAGAGAATCTTTCCAATATTCTAAAAAGAAATGACATTAAGAAAAGCGATGCTTATCAGAGTGGATTTCTGGAAGGAACGACACCTACTTATGAAGCTTATATGCAGTTGAAGAAAAGTATAACTGCATCTCTGAAATAGGAGGTGCAATATGGAACTGGCAAAATATAAAGCGTGTATATGTGAAGGTGCTGCAGAAAATGCAATTATGGATATTCTTCTAGATGAAGAATTGCTTGTATTTTCGAGAGAAGAGATGCTGGAGGAGTCAGTAATTCGATGTAGGGACGGCAAAAATTTGAACAGAAATATTTGAGAAAAGGATTTGCGGAAAAGATATCAGTAATCAGAATATTAGATTCAAGAAGAGAAAAATTTAAAATTGGTAAAGCATATGAACATAAAATAGATGTTATCAATGTGATTACTGCACCGGAAATAGAAATGTTGATTATCTTTGCTGAAAATCAGTATAAAGAATTCAAAAATCAGGGAAAAAACCAAGTGATTTTTGTAAGGAAAATCTTAGAATGTCTGACGTAAAATCATATGATTACGTGTTTAATTATTTTTCTAATTCTGGGATTCTTGTGGAAGCAATAAAAGAGTATCATAGAACAGCTAAGATTCCAAAAGGTGAATATAGCTGCTCGATTTGTTAAATAAAAAATTGCATATCATAGGCTGTATTTTCACCCTCCTTCTTTTGTATATATGAAAGATATTTTTTATGTACGAAGGAAGGAGGTTTTTTCATGCCTAAAGTCAGAAAAGAAATTCCAGAATTAGAAAAGCTGGTGCAGGTCGGAAGAAAGAAATTTGTCCGTTATGAGGAAGGGGCACAATTATATTCTATGGGGTTGCATACATTTCAGGAATTAGCGAAAGATGCGAAAGCAGTCTATCATGTGAAGAGAGTTGTTCTGGTCAATACAGAGATTGTGGATGAATATCTTGAAAATTTCAGAGATGAATTATAAAAAATAAAATGTAATACATGAGGAGCAAAACACGTTGACTTGTTGTCGGACATAAAGTATAATAGTGTTGTAAGGAAGGAGGAAATAGTATGGCAAAGATGGGAAGACCAAAGAGTGATGATCCCATGAATTATCGTTTCACCATCCGTTTCTCCAATGCTGAGCAGAAGCAATTGGAAGCTTATGCTGAAAAGTACGATCTTACAAAAGGGCAGGTGCTTAAGAAAGGATTGGAACTATTATACCGACAGGATAAGCACAGTTAAGATGCTCCTCACGATTAGTGAGGTGAGAGGATGGCAAAATCAAGAAAAGACAGCCGGGGGTATGTGTTGCGAACCGGTGAGAGTCAGAGAAAAGACGGGTCGCTATTCTTATTCTTATACAGATTTAGATAAAAATAGACGAACTGTTTACGCAAAAACATTGGTTGAACTCAGAGCAAAAGAAAGAAAAATCATCCGCGACAAAGAAGATGGACTGAATCCGCAGCTGGCTGACAGGATGACGCTGAATGAACTGTATGATCGGTTTATCGAACAGAAATATGATTTGAAACCATCAACAAAAGTGAATTATCTCTATATGTATAATCACTTTGTCAGACCAACATTTGGAAAAAGACTGATTGGTAAGATCAAATATTCTGATGTGAAAAAATTCTATTATCGCATTATCCTGGATGAAGAAATGAAAGCAAATACGCTGGATAGTATACATACACAGTTGCATCCGGCATTCCAGATGGCTGTAAGGGATGGACTGCTCAGACAAAATCCGACAGACGGATTAATGGCAGAAATCAAAAAGAGCCATATCTGGGAAGATAATCCGAGACATGCGCTTACGATTCCACAGCAGAAAGCTTTTATGGATTACTTAAAAGCCATCGGGAATATCAAGGATGGGTACCTATTATAACGGTCCTTCTTGGAACAGGAATGCGAATTGGTGAATGCATCGGTCTTCGATGGGATGACCTGGATTTTGAAAAGCGCATTGTCAGTGTGAATCATACTTTTATCTACAGACCTGATGAAAACAGAAAATCGGTCAAGCATATTTCTACACCAAAGACGATTTCAGGACGGAGAACCATTCCGATGATCGATGAAGTGTTCAATGCTTTTCTGGATGAGTATGAGATCCAAAAGTGCATTGGCTTTTCCTCAGAAGAGATTGATGGATATTCAAATTTCGTTTTTGTAACAGCAACCGGAACGGTATATTTACCAAATGCAGTTAATCGAGCGATTGAAAGGGCAAGAGTTGCATATAACAAAGATGAAATAGAAATAGCAGAGAAAGAGGATAGAGAACCACTCATTATTCCTCATTTTTCAGCTCATCATTTGAGGCACACATTCTGCACAAGACTGTGTGAGAATGAATCGAATTTGAAGGTGATCCAAAGTATCATGGGTCACTCAGATATTACAACAACCATGGATGTTTATGCGGAAGCGACACAGGAGAAAAAGCAGGAAATTGTTGCAAATCTCCAGGGAAAGATTATAATATAAGTAGAGAATTGTCTTGTTACTTGAAGAGACAATCTATATATCAAAACAATTTGTACAACACGAATGACACAGCCAACTTGTGGCTCTATGGACCTCAGTGGAAGACCAAAAAAATCGGTTTTTGGATGTGTACGGTGCCTGACGGAGCTCGGCGGACAAGGTGGAAGGAATCGTTCAATTAATCCCGACAATGAAGTCCTTAGACAAATAAAGCCAGTAAAATCAAGGGTTTGCGGATCTGAACGTTTGTTTTGACATCAATTTGACATCAATTTTATTCATATTTAAGAACTGTTTCTAGAGTTTAGAGGCAGTTCTTTTTTTGCTCGTTGAAATGACAGAATCAGTGATTTATGAATAATGATTTTATATAGGAACTGAAAGAAAAGTGTGAAGGAAAGATACTTATTACTTAAAAAAACATCCGATTCATTGTAAATGTATTGAAATAGCAATGATATAACATTATAATAGAAGGAAAAGAAGTGGAGGTATTTAAGATGGCAAGTACAATTCAAATTAGGGTAGACGATGACTTGAAGAATAAATCTGATCAACTTTTTAAAGATCTTGGAACAGATACGACATCTGCAATAAGAATGTTTTTGACGCAGGCTGTTGCACATAACGGATTCCCATTTGAAATAAAAAGAACTGTGCATAATCCATATACATCTATGACAGAAGATGAGATGTTTCAAAGACTGGAACAATCTAGAGAATCTTCAAAAAATGGAAATTATCGAAATGCAGACGCTGTGATTTCAGATATGAGAGGAAAATATGCATTATAAAGTAGTTGTAATAGCAGAGGCAGAAGAAGATTTAAATCGGTTTATTCAATGGCCTGTGAAGAAGATCAGGAGCTCTGGGAAGAAATTGATGAGACGGATGATTATGTCAGATTGCCGAATCAGTATGAACTTCATGAGAAAAGTATCATGGAGAAGTTTGCGTATGAGAGTGGGAATAAAAGAGTTTCTGAAGTACTGTTTGATGCTCTTAGAAGAAGGCGTCCGTACAGGTGTTTTAAAGATAAAATAAATGATCTGGGAATCAGCCAGATTTATTATGACTACAGAAATCGGACCTATATCAATATAGCAGAAGAATGGTGTCGGAACCATCATGTACCATATAGAAGAAAAGAAGATTAGGCGCTGTTTTGAAATGGGTTTGATTGTCCAAACTATTAGAAGAAATCAAACTCTGTCACAGGGGAGCTTATAATCTCCCCTGTGACACCAATCAAATTTATTCTTTTAAAATGCTTGTTCATATAACTTTAAGATATCATTTTTCATTGTGAATTGTGGATTGCACTGAATATTACCGCTCTTCATCGCATCATCCGCCATCTGCTCAAATTTATCACTCGTGACCCCGATATCACTGAGTGTCGGCAAAATTCCAAGCTCGTAATTCAGCATCCGGATTTCTGTCGCAAGCATGTCCGGTGTAAAATTAATATCTGCCCCCATATCTTTGCTTATACAACCATAGATATAACGGTACTTTTCCGGATCTGCGGCATCCTTGTTGAAATCTACCACCGTCGGCAGCAGAATCGCATTTGCCACACCATGCGGCACATCAAAATACGCACTGACCGGATGACTCATTGCATGCACATTGCCAAGTCTCGCATGAGAGAATGCGATTCCGGCAAAAAGCGATCCGACCATCATGCTTTCACATGCGGCAGGATTGCTTCTGTCTGCCACATAATCCCGTATACTTCCGCCGATTAACCGCAGAGCTTCTCTTGCAAAAATATCGGAAAAAGGAGATGCTGCCTTTGAAATATAAGCTTCCAATGCATGTACCATCGCATCAATGCCACAGGCCGCTGCTGTATTTGCCGGAACCGTAGCAATCAGATCCGGATCAAGTATCACATACGCTGGTAATAGATAGTTGCTTACTACGGTCAGTTTATAGTTCCTGGAGTGATCGGTAATCACAGAGAATGCAGTTACTTCGGAGCCGGTTCGGCAGTCGTCGGAATTGCAATCATGGGAACAACCGGCCCCATAACCTTACCTGCACCTTCATAATCAACAATGTTGCCACCATACGTTGCAAGTACAGCCACTGCCTTAGCAACATCAAGCGGAGAGCCACCGCCAAATGCAACAATGAAATCCGCTTTACTTTTCTTGAAACCTTCCGTCGCTTTCACAACGGTATCGGTACTTGGGTTTCCTTCTGTTTCCGTAAAACATTCGCTTTCCATGCCGGCATTTTTAATGCTTCCGGCACTTTGCCACCATTCCGATCTTGTTCAGATGAGGACCGGAAATAATATATCCTTTGCTTTTGCCCAATTCTTTTGCCAGATCCGGGAGCAGATCTAACGTACCTGCTCCGAATTTAATATTCTGAGGAATCGTAAATGAAAAGCTGTCCATTCTATCATCCCTTCTATTTTGTAAGCTCAACTACAGATGCTTTAATAATCTCATATGCCTCGTCACAATCCTTTTCCGCAATAATGAGTGGTGGAACCATGCGAATCGTATGTGTACCGATTGCCGTAATCAGCAGATGTCTGTGCAGACACTCATGCTTAACTTCTACTGCGCTTATCGTATCATCAAATTCTACGCCCACCAAAAGACCTTGTCCTCTTACTTCCTTCACATGCGGAAGCGTTTCCAGCTTCTTCTTAAAATATTCTCCCATCTTAGCTGCATTATCAGCCAGATTTCGGTCTAGTAATTCATTTACCTCTGCTAATGCTGCTGCACAGCTAACCGGATGTCCACCAAAGGTTGTTCCATGAGAACCGACAGAAAATGCTTTTGACACATCTTCGGTTGTGCAGATAGCACCGATCGGCATACCACCGCCCAAAGCCTTTGCCATAGACACGATATCCGGCTTAATTCCGTAGTTCATGTAACTCATGACTTTACCGGTTCTGCACCATCCGGTCTGAACCTCATCGATCAGAAGAAGCATGCCGTTTTCATCACAGAACTCACGCAGCCCGCTCATAAATTCCTGCGTTGCCGGATGAACACCACCTTCACCCTGCACCGGTTCTATCATGATTGCAATCGTGTTCTCTGTACATGCATCCTTGAACGCCTTCAGGTCATTGTACGGAGCATAAGAGAAACCATATGTCATAGGACCAAAACCAATCTGGCATCCGTTACCGGGCTGTCCTGTGGCAGACATCGCACCAAAGGTACGTCCGTGAAAACCATTTTTGGCAGTCACGATATGATATTTATTCGGACCATACTTCTCAATACCATATTTACGTGCCATCTTAATCATTGCCTCATTTGCCTCAGTTCCGGAGTTTTGAAAGAAGATCTTGTCCATTCCGATCGTGGTGCATACCTTCTCTGCAAGCAAAGCCTGCGGAATTGTGTAAGGATAGTTAAAGGTATGCATAACATCCTGTACCTGATCAATTACGGCTGCCACAACTTTTTCGTTACAGTTACCTGCAGAATTTACCGCAATTCCAGCGTAAAAATCAAGGTATTTCTCGCCTTTTTCATCATACATGTACTGATCCCTGGCCGTCTCACACAGAAAATCCATTCTCTCATATGTCTCGATCATGTACGTATTTACTTTGTCTTTAATGTCCTGTACAGTTAGTCCGGTGTCTGTTAATTTCATATTAGATATCCTCCTTAGCACCAATAGTAGTGTTTATTCTATTTCCCCTGCGGGCTTGATCATGTCTGCAGTTATTAATCCTTTAATGATCAGGTACTGTTCAATTGTTTTGACACAATTTTCTATGCCAACGCGTTCGCTGTTGAGAGTCAGATCATAGTTCACAGGATTTGTCCAATAATTTCCGTGTGTATAGTATTTGTAGTAATCCGCACGAAATCTGTCAGTACGCTCGATGGTTGCATTTGCGACAGCTTCTGTAACTCCCATATTTGCAATTGTGCGATTCACGCAGAAGACCCGTGGCGCTTCTATATAAATATTGACCACATTCGGTTTGTCCCTTAGTACATAATCGGCACATTTTCCGACTATCACACACGATTCCTTCTCCGCCAGCTCACGAATGATCTGACTCTGATATTCAAACAATCTATCATCGGAAACAAATTTTTCATTTCGTGTAATATAATGTTTAGATCGCGGAAGTCCTCTTAAGAAGCTGGTAAAACCACCTGTTTCACGCATTTTCTCATTGACCTCCTGAAACACATTTTCGGGAAGTCCGCTTAACTGACTTGCCAAAGTCAGAATCCGGTTTTCGTAGCAGTGAATCCCAAGATCCTTTGCGAGCTGTGATGCGATTGCCTTACCACCTGTTCCAAATCCCCTCGCAAATGTAACTATAAATTTATCCATTTTCTTTGTCCTCCTTTTTAACCAGCCAGATACCGACTCAGGAATTCACGAGTTCTTGTATTCTTAGGATTTGTAAATAATTCTGACGGAGCCGCATCCTCTGCAACATATCCGGAATCCATAAAGATTGTTCTTGTTGACACATCTCTGGCAAACGCCATCTCATGTGTCACAATAATCATGGTAAGTCCTGTCTTTGCAAGCTCTTTCATTACATTTAATACTTCTCCGACCATCTCCGGGTCCAAAGCTGAGGTCGGTTCATCAAACAGAAGTACTTCTGGATTCATGCAAAGTGATCTTGCAATTGCAACGCGCTGCTTTTGCCCACCGGACAACTGTGTGGGTTTTGCATTAATGTATGGTGCCATGCCGACATTTTTCAGATGTTTGATTGCTCTGTTGAATGCCTCCTCTTTCGGCAGATGCAGCACCTTTCTTGTGCAAAGCATGCAATTCTCCAACACGGTCATATTGTTAAATAGATTAAAAGACTGGAATACCATTCCAACTTTTGAACGATACTCATTAATCTCTTTCTGCACATCGCGGACTTCCTTATTATGGTAAAGTATTTTACCAGAGGTCTGCTTTTCCAGTTTATTGATACATCGAAGCAGTGTAGATTTACCGGATCCAGAAGAACCGACGATGCAGATGATTTCTCCGGCATTCACATTGATATCAATCTTTCTTAAGACCTCATGATCTCCAAATGATTTGCTCAGATCTTTAATTGAAATTACTGACTCACTCATAGCGTTCCTCCTATTGATTATCCATGTACTCGATTGCAAGTGCGTAATCGGTCTTACCCTGCATCTTTTTCTCAATCAGCTTGAACAGCTTGTCAAATACAAAGCAAAGAACAAAGTAGATGACGGCGATAACAAGGTATGATTCGAAGTATTTGTAATAGTTTCCACCGACAGTTTTCGCTGCCATAAACAGTTCCTGTACTGCAATAACATTTAATACCGATGTCATCTTTAGGTTTGTCAGAAACGTATTTGCCATCTCAGGAATAATATTCCTGAAAGCCTGCGGAAGTACAACATAGAGCATAGTCTTAAATGGCGACATTCCCATTGCCCATGCGCCTTCGCGTTGACCTAAATCAATCGAACCGATTCCGGCTCTTACGGTTTCTCCCATGTATGCTCCTGTATTTAATACCGTTACGACAATACCTGCAAATACTGGTGTCAGATTTTCAAATCCCATCTGACGAATTCCGAAATATACGATCATTGCCTGTACGATCATAGGTGTATCTCTGAATACCTCAACATAAACGGTAAATATTACTTTCATGATCCGAATCAGAAATTTCTTAATAACAGTGTCGCCTTCATTGAGCTTTATATCATTTACAATACCTACGATATATCCCAGTACAAAGCCAAGCAATGTGCCGGCACTGCAATATACAGTGTCAGCCAGGTTCCCTTGGCGAACATGCTTGAGTACTTTTGCGCCAGAAATATCATCCATTCAAATGAATTACTTGGACTTTCAAAAATCATATCTCTCTACCTTTCAAACCTTTATTCGTTAGTTAGCTGCTGGTTGCTGTGTTAATACGGTGTTCATCAGCTCGTCCATCTTGTCCTTATCATTCCAGCCGATCGCATTCATCGCATCCTGAATCTGATCTCTCAACCTGGTATCATCTTTTCTTGTTGCGATACATACGTTAACCATCTCATCATCTCCTGTAAATCCATCATTCTCATCTAACTGAATGATCTGGAGATCATCGTTGGTAAGTGCTGCGGACTCCGCAGTCGGAAGGTCAACGATACATACATCAGCGCTTCCATTCGAGATTGCCATAAAGCACTCTGAAGTTGTCTCGAAGTTACCGGACTGCTCAGCACCTTCAATCTGATCAAGAAGTGAAATCCAGCCGGTTCCTAACTGTGTGGTAACCTTACAGCCTGTTCCTGCCAGATCGGAAAGCCCTTTGACATCGGCGTACTTTCCACCCTTCTTTACTACGATACAGTTATTTCTGTAATAATAAGGCTCGGTAAATGCATACGATGCGTCTCTCTCTGCCGTCTTGCCCATGCCTGCGATGATTGCATCATAATCGCCCGCGTCCAGGGAAATACCAATGGATGACCACTCAACCTTATGAATCTCAAGCTCCATTCCCATCTGATCGGCAAGCATCTGTGCGACTGCTACGTCATATCCGTATGCATAATAATCAGAATCGTAAATCTTGACTGCTTTACTTCCATCAGGTGTCGTGTCGGTGTCCTGCGTCCAGTTGAATGGAGCGTATGCACATTCCATACCAACTCTTAAGACCTTCTTATTGGAATCCGTTGTTGAAGAAGCCTGTGATGCTTCTGATGCTTTCTTATCGGATGCTCCGCATCCTGATAAACTTATGGCAACCATCACTCCTGTAAGTGCCAATGCTGCGATTTTTCTGCTTTTCATATTGATTTCCTCCCTTATGTCTTGAAGCTTTGTTTCTGATTGTTCTTTTTTGTCTTGCTCTCTATCCGAGTGATTTCTCTGGAGTTCCCGTATAGAGAATAAAAAAGGCGCCGGAGAAATAAAATTCTCTAGCGCCTTTGCTTATTGAGTATGATATACTTCGAAAAGCCTCTTTGCAATAGTAATCCCGTACAATTTAACTGTGCATTTTGCACAGTTACTAATGAAACATCAGCCTTTTTACCAGAATGCAGTTGACCAGATCCAGATATTCCATCGAATCATCAAGGTTGATTTCCAGTATTTCTTCAATCTTTTTCAGACGATATTGCAGGGAATTCCGATGCACATACATCATCTCTGCCGTCTTTCCGACATTGAATCCGCACATATAGTAATTCACCAAAGTGTCAATCAGGAAAGAACCGTTTGCATTGTCATACATCTCCAGTTTTTTCAGCTTTTCATTACAGTAATTAAGAATTTCCTGTTGATTACCACTGTTGAACATATATTTGTAGATTCCCATAGAGCTTGCACTCAGAACCTTCTTGTTCGTCGGATTCGGCAGCATGTCTTTCTTCGGGATCAGATTCTTCGCCTCCTGATAACTTATTCCGAAATCCGCCGGCTTCGTATAAGCCGCTCCCAAAATACAGGTACTGTGGATTACCCCCGCAAAAGGCGTCCGACTATCAAGCTCTCTAAGAATCTGCTCAATCTGGTGTTCTGTCTCCTTATTTTCCTTTGCCTCAAAAAGCAACACAAATTTGTTCAGAAACCGCATATACATCGGTTTTTTCTTCATGTGAAGTACCTCGCGATTCAGGCAATCCGTATAATAAACATAGGTATGCTCATCCTGTTCCAGATTCATGCCGTACTTCCGGTCAATCACAATAACACCAACACGATACGGCCGGTCAAACGTCAGCCCAAACTGTGCGGAAATCTTCTCGATATACTTATCATTGACCTCGTACCCGAATAACAAGTTGTACAGATAATCTCCGGTTCGCTTGTTGTCCACTTCGGTTTCCAGAATCAGTTCACCGATACTCTGTGCGATGTCAACAAACGTTGCACCCTCCCACCGTATATAGAACAACGACAGTTCAATTCCTTTGCCTTCTCGATCATCTGCTGTGGAATTGCTTCCTTGTCCTCCTCAACTGAGATTGCAAGTCCTGATATTCCAAGCTCGTTCAGCTCGAGCATTGCAGTGTATGCATCCTCGATTGAATATCGCAGAAAATCCACGACCAGAAGCGCAAAATTGCCCGGATTCATATGATCTTTATATGGCTTTGTCTGCACTATGTATGTCCAGGATACCATGCGTTCCAAGCCCGCTTCACCGGTCAGAAGCTCGACTCCGTCTAATCTCAGGTTGTTTATATCTCTGCATGTAATCATCGTTCGTCACCTGCCATTTCAATTATAGGTCATTACTTTCACTGTTATGCTATATCGATATCGCTTTTCATACAGCTGTCCTCCATAACCTGGAGATACTGTACGCTGTAAGCCGGAAGATTCAGAGAGCCATTCAGCGTCTGTGAGATATTCCCAGAACCGCTTTTCAGCAGATCGGTGAATGTTCCGAGCAATTCTCCGTGATGGATCGTGAAATCGCTCTCAGACGCGTTGATGGCGATCAGAATCCGTTCCTGCCCTGTACGGCGTTCAAAGACAAGCTGATGGTTTGTGATTGAGATATTGCGGTATCCTCCATTGCAGAGGGCATCACTGTTTTGTCGAAGTGTGATCAGTCGGTGGATGAAATCAGTCAGTGCATTCGGTTTTGGCGCCTCAAAGCATGGACGAAGCGCATAGTCATTGTCCGGAGTCTTGATACCTTCTTCGCCCCATTCGCTTCCATAATAAATACAGGGAATTCCCGGCATACCGAATAAAATACCGTAAGCCAGAGGCAGGTGTGCAGGGGTTGTCAGGATGCTGGCAATCCGTGTGACATCGTGATTATCCACAAAACTCATCAGATGCTTTCCACGGTAGATACACCATTGTTCCGGTCCGTACTGACGATTCAGGGAGTGTGCGATCTCGAACAGATTCATGCTGTTCAGGCTGGAATAGATTCCCTTGTAGCATTCGTAATTGGTACAGCTGTGCAGCATCTCATCATTTACAATCAGATTATAATCACCGAATAGTACTTCACCGATCAGAACAAATCCAGGCTTTTGTTCTTCGCAAAATGAGCGGAGTCTCCGCATAAAGTTATGGTCCAGACTGTATGCCACATCCAGGCGAAGTCCGTCAATATCAAATGTTTCGATCCAGAAGCGGACACAGTCTAATAAGTAGTCTGTGACTGCAGGATTTTGCAGATTCAGTTTGACCAGTTCGAAATGTCCTTCCCATCCCTCATACCAGAATCCGTCCTGATAACAACTGTCACCGTCAAAATTGATGTAGAACCAGTCTTTATAAGGAGAATCCCACTTCTTTTCCTGAACGTCCTGAAATGCCCAGAAACCGCGTCCAACGTGGTTGAAAACTCCGTCCAGCACGATTTTGATATGATGCTTATGCAGATCGTCACAGACATCCTGAAAATCTTCATTGGTTCCAAGGCGGCAGTCCACCTTTTTAAAGTCTCTGGTATCATAACCGTGATTGTCAGATTCGAAAATCGGATTTAAGAGAACAGAACCGATCTGCAGATTCTCCAGATAACTGCTCCAGTCTTTCAATTTCAGAATACGCGGAACGCAGATGCCATCGTTGTGAGTCGGGGCACCGCAGAATCCAATCGGGTAAATTTGATAAAATGTTTCGTTGTAAGCCCACATAATAAGTACCTCTGCTTTCTTATAGAATATGGATATTATAGCGTATTTTCGGGCTTTCGCAAAGGTTGGAGAAGGTGCGAAAAATTTTTTGAAAAATTTGAAATTTGTTGTTGACAATTGGTATACCCTTATGTATAATAGCTATTGTGTCACGGAGAAAACGGCACAAAAGCGAATAACGGGGTGTGGCTCAGCTTGGCTAGAGCGCCTGGTTTGGGACCAGGAGGTCGCAGGTTCGAATCCTGTCACCCCGACTTCGCGGGTGTAGTTCAAT
>ENA-OQDE01001023-OQDE01001023.1-human-gut-metagenome-genome-assembly--contig:-NODE-1023-length-12493-cov-1.618470_pt1 | contig 12493 bp, 18 predicted proteins | sample MGYA00242768_ERZ504595 | MGnify/ENA primary metagenome ERZ504595 (study PRJEB26092, sample SAMD00036307) | human gut metagenome | host: Homo sapiens | study: EMG produced TPA metagenomics assembly of...
CAGGGTCTTTAACTCCTCCTTGGGGAAAAAGCCTTTCTCCGCCAGCACCAGGTACAGCATGGGGGCCGCGTGGCCTTTTGACAGAATCAGGTGGTCCCTTCCCTCCATCTCCGGATCTTCAGGATTCACATTCATGATTTCAAAATAAAGGGACGTCAGTATCTCCGTGCATGACAGGGATCCGCCGGGATGGCCGGTCTGGATGCTGTGAAGCAGGTCAATCAGGTCGTTCCGGAATTTGCTGCATTGTCTCTGTAACTCCTCTTTTCTCTCATTCGTCATCTCTATATCTCCTCCAATTTTTTCTTGATTTCTTCCATACACAGCCTGGGACTGGTAAGGACAGGGCAGCCTGTAATGGAAGCTGTCTCGTCCTCCAGATGGGCCATGGGACGCCTGGGCAAGGACAATGCAGTCATAGCCCTTCAGTTCCCCGGCCTTTTCCCTGAGAATCATGTCGTGCTTCTTCATGTCCATGGCTTTCATGGCAAAGAATGCATCCATGCACACGCAGGTGGATATGTCTGCTTCCCTTCCCGCCTTATCCGCCTCAGCCTTAATCTTTGAGACAGTGGGCCCCACCGTGCTCTCTGCCGTGGCCATAACCATGATCCGCTTTCCGTAGAGAACGCTCCTTCTGGCCATGGCATCGTCGATGGCAATGACGGGAACCTGGATAAAAGGCCGGATCAGTTCCACCGCCGGGGTCAGGGTGGAGCAGGTGGTGACAATGATATCTGCTCCTGTCAGCTCCTGGGCCTTCATATCGCAGAACAGACGGTTTCGGTTCTGTATGGTAAACTCCCCAATCTCGTTGGGATTATTGGCCAGAAAATCGTCCCACAGGTTATGTATCTTCACTTCATATCCCAGATAGTTTCTCAGGCTGTCATCAAAGCCCGATGCCACGCTCTTTACCGTATGAATCAACGCAATGCTTTTCATTGTTTCCTCCCGTTTTCTTCCATGTGTGTTATTCACCTGTTTTCTGCATCAGACAGTCCGTCCGTAAACCCGGTCCGCGATGGGCCGCAAATGCCGGATGGCGCCCGCTGCCGCCTCCTCCATGGAAGGAATCTGGAAGATTTCGGTACAGAAATTGCCGTCATATCCGCATTCTTTAAAGGTGGTGAGAATCTTCTCAAAGTCCAGACCGCAGTGGCCCGGATACCGTCTGTTGTTATCTGCCAGGTGTACGTGGATATTGTAGGAGCTGTACCTGCGGATGGCCTCATAGATGTTCTTCTCCTCCAGATTCAGATGGAAAATATCCATCATCAGCCGGAAATTGGGGCGGTCCACACGGTCCACCATGGCAGCCCCCTCTGCCAGGGTATTGATGAAATTCGTCTGCATAATAGTCACTGTCTCCAGGGCAATGTTCACGTTCCTGGGTGCCCCGTAGTCAGCCAGCTCCCGGAAGGCCTCCACTGCCAGGTTTTCGGTTTCTTCTCTGGAAAGTTCTCCGCAGTACTGGCCTCTCACACGTCCGATGTTGATATTGGCTCCCAGAAAGCCTGCAAAATCAATGATTTCCCTGCTCCTGCGGATAGCCTCCTTCCGGATCTCCTCCCTGGGGTTTGTATAGCTTAATCCCAGCTGCCCGAAGATTTCCCCTGTACATACCAGTATAACAGACAATCCGTTCTTTTCAGCTGTTTCTTTCACTTCATTCCAGTCCAGTTTTTCCGGATTCAGGGTCATCAGCTCCACCCCGTCGTATCCCAGCCTTCCCAGGTCCCCGAAGCTTTTCTCCAGGCTTCCCTGGTATGCTGTCACTGAATCAGCGATTGCCACATCTGGTGTGGCCACCTGATAACATAGTTTCATCTCCAAACCTCCTTCAGTGCTTTGCCTTATTAATAAGCAAAAATCGTGCCAATTTCAAAACACGTTGAAACCGTTAAAATCCGTTCCATTTGTCCCAAATATTTGAAACATTCCTTACTGATTTGTCGCATTTGTTTCTTAGTGTTTCAATTCGTTTTTTATGTTTCAATTTTTCCGGCATCAGTGTTTCATTTTGTTGCGTTCCCTGTTTTCCCTGCCTGTTTCAGGGTGCAAAAAGGGAGAGGATGCGGCTCCGGTTCCCATATGTCCCGTTCCGGTCCTCTCCCGTGTTGATTGGTTTACTAATGCATCAGCCGTATTTCAGCCGTGTTTACTGGATTCCGTTGGCAGCCATGAAGTCCTTTTCATAGGCTGTCACATATTCCGTTGCCGTGGCAGCATCCATATAGTTGCCAATCAGTTTGTTCTTTTCCAGATAATCATTCTTCCATGTATCGGTCTCAGCAACCTTGCCCAACTGTTCACTCCAGTAAGCGGCCGCTGCATCGCTCATGCTGCAGGGGCTGCCACGCCGCGCCATACAGGGACTTCCACATTTTCATAGTCTCCGATTTCGCTCAGTGTGGGGGCATCTGCCAGGTTGCCGGTGTAGCGTTCCGTGGACAGGGCCAGCACAGGAATCAGGGAACCGGCTGTCACATACTCAGAAGCAGCCGCAGGCTTGGAGATAACAAATTCCACATGGCCTCCCAGGCTGCGGTGATGGCGTCACCGGTGGAGTCATAGGTGATATAGGACATCACGTCCTTGCTGATTCCGATTTCCTCCAGCATAGCATCATAGGTGGCGATATCGTCTCCCTTGGATCCGCCGATGACGATCTTTGTACCATTTTGGCAGCCTCGATTGCCTCCTTGAAATCAGCATACTTGGTCTGCTCCCCCTTGAAAATAAGCTGTTTGTCAACCGCCATAATGGCCAGGATACGGAAATTGGACGAGCGGTTCTTTGTATTCTGGACCATGGGCATTAAATCGCCGCTGTTAAAGGTGAGAAGGGTATAGTCAGCCTTGCTCCCCTTGGTGGTAGCCACCTCGTTTCTGCCGATTTCACCGCTTCCGTCCGTCTTATTGGTAACAATGATAGGCTGTCCGTTGACCAGGTTTTCCTTGGTCATGATATCGGATATCATTCTTGTGTAGATGTCGCTGCCGCCGCCGGGACTGGATGTAACGGTCCAGTTAATGGTTTCCTTTGGTGTGAATGTGCCGTCGCTGCTGACGGCCTTGCTTGTACATCCGGTTACTGCTGATACCATCATAAGTGCTGCCATTGCCATTACAATACTTCTTTTCTTCATTATTAAATACCTCCTCAAAACATGTTCTTAAATATATGAACAAACCTGCAAGTTACCTTTGTTATGCTACTTTGGGAATATTACGTTTACTGTACCAGCTGCCGAATCATTACAGCCCTATTTGGATGCCCTTGCCTTTTTAAGGACGGCCTTTACCACAGGTGTGCAGATAAATGCCAGGAAAATCAGCATCAGCACGCAGGTAATGGGTCTTGTAAAGAAAATGCCCAGCTTCCCCCGATATGATAAACGCCTTTCGCATATTGGACTCCAGCAGCTTAGCCAGCACAAAGGACAAAAGCATGGGAGCCGTGGGATAGTCGTTCTTGACCAGCAGATATCCCAGTATGCCTGACAGAAACATAATCAGCACGCCATACATGGAATAGCTGGAGCTGTAGGATCCCACCACGCACACAATGGTGATAATGGGAATCATGTACTTTACAGGCACGGACAATATCTGAATCAGGAACGGAATGACGCCGATTGCCACAACCAGCGCAAATATGTTAGAGAGGAACAGGGATGCAATCAGTCCCCATGTAAATTCCGGTTCATTGGTAAACAGAAGCGGTCCCGGATTGAGCCCCACATCATCAGCCTCCTAAAAGCACTGCGCCAGTGCCGCTTCCCGGTATGCCCAGGGCCAGAAGCGGCGCAAATGCACCTGCCGCGGCCGCATTGTTTGCAGCTTCGCTGGCCGCAATGCCCTCTATGGCGCCGGTTCCCAGTTCTTCCTCGTTCTTGAATTTCTTCTGGGCCGCGTATCCCATGAAGCGCCGGTGGTTGCCCCTGCTCCCGGAAGCACGCCCACAAAGGTTCCCATGACGCCGGAGCGCAGGGCAGGCGGAAGCAGACGCTTGAAATCATGCTTTGTCAGGATACTTCCGCGGATGGTAAGCTTCATGTGGGGCTCTGATTTCACCTCATTGCTGCGCTCCATCACCAGTTTAATAACCTGTGAAAATCCCACTGTGCCGATAATGAAAGGCGTAAAGGGAATGCCTCCCAGCAGGTACATACTGCCAAAATCATATCTGGGAGAGCCTGAGAGAGTGTCCATTCCAATGCTTGCCAGCAGAATACCCAGCATGGTTATCACCACGCCCTTGATGGGATTCTCACCCACCAGCCAGCTGATGGACGTCATGGCGATAAGAAGCAGAGCCGTCATCTCGGACGGGCCGAACTTAAGGCCGATATCCGCCAGGGCAGGTCCTGTAAAGGTCAGGATGATGATGCCGATGGTTCCTCCGATAAAGGAGGCCATATTGGCTGTAAACAGCGCCTGTCCGGGACGCTTCTTTTTGGATGCCATTGGGTAGCCGTCCATGGCTGTGCAGATGGCCGGTGAGTCTCCCGGAATATTTAACAGGATTGCGCTGAAGCGCCGCCGTACATATTGGAGTAATACAAAGCTCCCAGCATAATGATGGCAGTGGTGGGATTAAACTTGTAGGTCAGCGGAAGCAGCAGGGCCACACCGGCCAGACTTCCGATACCGGGCATTGCCCCCACCACAAGGCCAGAACCGCTCCCAAAAGGGCGGCTCCCACATTGCTGAAGGTGAACAGCGTGGAGAAGCCATGCATTAACAGTTGTATATTTTCCATTTTGTTTACCCCCTTCTACAAGAATGCTTCAAAAAGCCCCATTGGAAAATGGACCCCCAGCCACATACGGAACACACCGATGGAAATGGCCATACAGACAGCAAGGACAATGAGAGTTTCCTTCCATCCGGTCTTCTCAAACACTTTCAGCCACAGTATCACAAACAAATAGCAGCTGGGCAGCAGACCTATAATAAAGGAACCCGCTATGATTCCAGCTCCCCCTGCTATGACCATCATCTCATCCCGCTCATACCTGGCAGCCTTCTCTTCCTTCAGGGACTGAAAGAAGGAAGCAATACTTGCCAGGAACATGACGATAGCCATGATGGCCGGGAAGAAACCAGGCTGAGGACCATCCACATCCTCCCAGAACCCCAGCTGTGTAAAACCAACCACTGCAAATACCACTGCAAATACTGCTAACACCAAGTACAATCTGCTTTGTACCTATTTTTTTCATGTAAACCCCTCCCTTTTATCAGCAGCCTTTCAGATGGGCCGCCATCTTGGCAGCCATCTTGACCGCATTCTCAAATGCCGAAGTCTTGACAATTCCCTTTCCGGCAATATCGTAAGCCGTGCCATGGGCACATGTGACGATTGGCGCCGGAAGTCCTCCCGCAATGGTGATGCCCTGGTCAAATCCCTTCAGCTTAAGGCGATCTGGCCCTGTCGTGATACATGGTCACCACTCCGTCAAAATCCCCGTTAAAGGCCTTGATGAACAGAATGTCGGATGGGAACGGTCCGTTGGCGTCAATCCCCATCTCCCTTGCCTTTTCAATGGCCGGCGCGATTACATCAATCTCTTCCCTGCCGCACTTTCCGCCCTCGCCGCAGTGAGGATTCAGGGCTGCCAGGGCAAGCCTGGGCTTCTCAATACCGGAATTCTTAAGGGAAACATTGGCCAGTCTTATGGCTCTCATGATGGTATCCACGGTCAGGCTGTCGCTGACCTTGCTAATGGGAATATGGCTGGTTGTCCTTGTGGTCCACAGATCTCCCAGCACATTGATTTCCCCAAACGGCTCCGTGTGTCCAAAGAGATGGGCCATGTAATGGTGCTCGCTCTCAAAAGGACACCCGGCCTGAATCATTGCCTGCTTATTTAACGGGGCAAAGCAGAATCCGTCAATCCTGCCGGCCTGGTAAAGCTCAATGGCTGTTTTCAGCATGTTCAGGCAGGCGCGTCCGCTTTCAATGCTGATGTTGGCAAACGGAACCTGCTCAGGGTCCACATCCCTTTGATCCAGGACAGGCATTCCCTTGGTCCAGTCTGCTTCCTCCACCTTGTCAATGACCTGCACCGGGATTTCCAGACCGCATATCCTGGCACCTCTCTCAAACACCCTGACGTCCCCTATTACCACGGGACGGAGTATTCATCGTAAAATCTGGAAGCTGCCAGCTTGACAATAATTTCCGGCCCCACGCCGGCTGCATCTCCTAATAAGATTCCTAAAATCGGTTTACCGCTCATAAAAAATCATCCTTCCTTCTATTTTGGTTTTTATTTCTGCTCTTGACTTATGCCTGTATTAAAAGCAAAAAGCATGCCAAACTTTTCAGGAAGAACGATTTTTTCTGTTTTGCCTCCGGGAACCCTTTATTTACGTTATGCATTTTGCATATATCACCATCATTTATCCCCCAATGTATTCATACTTTTCACGGCATAAATGTTTCATCATCCTTATTACGTTTTATTTTGTTTCATAATGTATTTTTGTTTCATAATGTTTCCCCGTTTCAGCGCAACCCCTGTGCGGTGTTTCTTGTCAGCCGTCTAACCCTCAATGCCGTATTTTTTCATTTTTCTCCACAGAGTACTCTTATCAATTCCCAGATATGCGGCTGTCCTGCCCCTGTGATAACCGCACAGCTCCAGGCGTCCTTCACGGCCTGCCTCTGGCTTCCTCCAGACGGGGCCCGCGGCCCGCGGCCTCCGCCGGTACATGACTGCCGGACGCCGGAAAATCCGCGACTGCCGGAACCGCTGTCCTGCATGCCGGCTTTCTGCATACCGACTTCTGCATACCGACTTTCTGCATACCGGCTTTCTGCATGCCGGCTCTCTGCATACTGGCTGTCTGCATACTGGCTGTCTGCCCCCTCCCCGTGCTCCCATTCTCCCGGAAGGGCCTGGAGTACGTCCTCTGCCCCTGCCCTTGTTTTCTCGCAGAGAATACAGATACGCTCACAGAAATTGCGCATTTCCCTCACATTCCCCGGCCAGTTGTAACGCATCAGAAGTTCCCTGCCTCCTGGGTTATTGCCTCCAGCCTGCTCCCTGTGCGCTCATGTTCAAACCGCACCATCCGGTCCGCCAGATAAAGGATGTCCTGCTTCCGTTTTCTGAGGGGCGGAAGATTGAGTTCAAGCACATCCAGACGATACAGCAGATCCTCCCTGAAATTCCCCCGGGATACCTCCTTCTTTAAATCCCTGTTGGTGGCGCAGATAACGCGGACATCAATGGGAATCACGGTGTCATTGCCCAGCCGGATGATTTCCCTTTCCTGTATGACCCTCAGGAGGCGGCTCTGCAGCTTTGGTGATATATCGCCTATCTCATCCAAAAAATGTCCCCTTGTGGCAATCTCAAAAATCCCATTTCCCGCCCCTGGACGCTCCGGTAAAGGCCCCTTCCACATAGCCAAAGAGCTCGCTCTCCAGCAGGTTCTCCGGCAATGCCGCGCAGTTAATCGCCACGAAAGGCCCCTTCCTTCTGCGGCTGGAGTTGTGAATGCTCTGGGCAAACAGCTCCTTTCCCGTTCCCGTCTCCCCATGAATCAGTATATTGGAATCCGAATAGCTGAATTTCACGGCCTGGCTGATAACCGCCTCCATGCAGCTGTCCCTGTAAAGTATGTGGGAAAAGTCGTACCTGGCCGTAAAGCCGTCCGAATGCATACGCTTGCGCAGTTTGCCCTCCTCTGCCTGTATCTGTTCCGTTCCCTGGAAGGTGAGCACGCAGCCGAACTCCTCCGAGTCACCGGCCACAGGCACACAATTGACCAGCACCTGTTTTCCTCCGAACCTGCACACCTCCGACAGGATCTTTTGTTTGTCCCTGATCACACTGTCAAAATCAATATCCGGAAAGAAGTCCTTTATATGCTCTCCTGCCAGCGAAGTCTTTCTGTCCTTCATATACGTATGGCAGCATGTATTGGCCAGGGTTATGATTCCCTTCCTGTTGACGGAAATAATCCCCTGGAAGGAGTAGTTCATGATATTTGCTATCTCATCCCTTTTCTGCCTCTCATACCGGGTGAGATGGGCCACCGCTATGGCCTCTGAAATGGCATGGTTACCGCTCGATTCCTGAATGAATCATGGCAGCCGGCATACCCAGACGCTCCGCGATCTGGACCGTGGAATATCCCCCCACAATGGCCTGGTTCCCGTCCTTCATAGCCTGGTGCACCGCCATCTCCAGCTTGGTCTCATCGTCCTCCGCATAGCAGCCCAGCCCCAGGTTCGGATACAGGTGGCACATCTGCTCCGCCCCATACACCATATTGAAGGCGCCCACCACGGCAATCCTTTCAATATTCCCCTTCTGCATACATTCATTGACTGCCTTCATCACATCGTATCCCGTGGATTTAAGCTCTGCACACGGAATGTTTTTGCGCTTTAAGGTATGGGCCGTAAAGCCCCTGGCTATAACCACGTCCGCCTCCACCTGTTCCAGTCTGTTATTGTAGAAATCCTGGACAACCTCATACTGAATGGCTTCCGATTCAGGCCGTTCCCGGAACACCTGCTCAATGACAGGAAGAATGTCCGGATATGGTGCAAAAAATACAATTTTAATCACACTCTTCCACCTCCCATTGTCCATATTATCCTATATATTGTATTTTTGCAATCATTAAATTGCATTTTATTGCCAAATAGCAATCTTTATGCAATTTTATATATCCCAACTTTTTATTTGTTTTTCCTTTTTTATTGTGCAAATAGCACATATTTTCTCATGCAACTTTAGCTGTTTTAAATAAAATTTGAATCTGTTTCACCCTCAAATAGTTTTTTGGCACGACAATTGCTTTTTTAATCAGTCAGCAGCATTGCAATGGCATGTAAAATCAACCAGCGGCTGACGCATCTCACATGGCCGGTGAGCATGGAAGCCCACGTAAAGGAGAAGAGATTTATGAGGATATTAGCGACAATGAAGCGTTTTCCGGCAGGAGTGATGGTGATTCCCCTGCTCCTTGGATGTGCAATGAATACCTTTTTCCCCAACGCCCTCACCATCGGAGGTTTTACCTCAGGCCTGTTCAAGAACGGGTCCCCACCCTGATTGGCCTGTTTCTGTTCTGCAGCGGCGCCACCATTGATGTAAAGATGGCCGGCAGCACGGTATGGAAAGGCGTTGTCCTCACCGCCCTTAAGTTCTTTATCGGTTTCGGCCTGGGGCTTCTGCTCAATGCACTGTTCGGCGAAGCAGGGTTCCTGGGACTGGCGCCCTGGCTGTCATCGGAGCCGTAACCAATTCCAACGGCGTCATCTATGCCACCCTGGCAGGCGAATTTGGTGATGAAACAGATGTGGGAGCCACCTCTATCCTTGCCCTCAATGACGGGCCCTTTTTTACCATGATTGCATTGGGCGCCTCCGGCATGGGCAACTTCCCCATAACAGATATCATTGCCAGCATCATCCCCATGGTTATCGTTCATCATCGGCAATCTGGACCATGAGTGGAGAAAAATTCTGGCCACCGGCATGATTCTTCTCCCGCCCTTTAACGGCTTTGCCTGGGTGCCGGCATGAACTTCAACAATATCCTGAGAGCGGGTATTTCCGGTATTGTGCTGGGCCTTCTTACCGTTCTGGCCACCGGACTTCTCACCTTTTTCCTCTACAGCGCCCTCCGCAGAAAGGCGGATCCCATGGGCGCTGCCATCGGAACCACGGCCGGGTGGCCACCACCACGCCACTGCCGTAGCCATGGCCGATCCTTCCTTCCAGCCTCAGGTGGAAACAGCCACTGCCCAGACAGCTGCCGCGTGGTAATCACAGCCGTGCTCTGCCCGCTGCTGGTATCCTGGCTGTCCAAGGTATCCCGCAAATGGAATGAAGCTCACGGAATAGCGGCAGACATTCCTGTCCCTGAACAGGAGGCTGCGAAACCCAGCCAGCGGCAACTGCTGATTTAGACTAAACCGGACAAATGATATTGACAGACGGAGGAAACAGACAGACATGAAGCGAACCATATTAAATGCAGGAATGATTTTGTGCGGGGAACAGCTTACTCCTTTGGAGAACGGCTCCCTTATCATCGAAGACGGGATAATCCGGGAAATCCTGCCCCGGAAAGCCAGGGAGGCCTTGTACTTGGAAGATGCAAAAGAAATCAGCCTTCCGCACATGACCCTGATGCCGGGCATGATAGAGTGCCACAACCACCTGTGCATTGATGCAGCCCTTCCGGAACATCTGGAGCTGCTGGCCTGGAGCAATGAATGCCAGCTGACCCTGCTGGCATTAAAGGGACTTAAGGAAGACCTGATGAGCGGTGTAACCACAGCCCGGTGCATGGGGGATAAATTCTATATAGACGTGACCCTGAAGAAGCTGATTGAGGACAAAAAAGTGGACGGCCCCCGTCTCCTGGCAGCAGGCATCGGCATGAAGGGAAGCCACGGAGCAGGCCACATCGGAATGCCCCACTGCGGAGCCGGAGAAATCCGCCATACCTGCCGCGAGAACCTGAAAAAAGGCGCAGACCTGCTGAAACTCTTCATAACCCCTGGTGTTCCGGATCCCGCCAGCACCTTTGTGCCCAGCTTCCTCAGCCTGGAAGAAATCTCCGCTGCGGTCAGCGAAGGCGCTCGCCTGGGCATCCCCACTGCTGCCCACTGTATCGGCGGCCAGGGCCTGAAAGACTGCATTGACGGCGGGTGGATGTGATTGAGCACATGTATATGGCTTCGGAACAGGACGTGGAGCGTCTGGCCGCTTCCCGCTGTGTGGTGGACCTGACCTCGGGCATTCTTAGACCCCAGCCGTGAGGAATTCCTCTCGCCCGCCAATGCCCTGAAGGTTAGGCTGAACCGCAGCCGGGTCCGCGAAAATGTGGCCCGCATCATCAAGGCCCGTCTCCCCTTTGTCCTGGGAACAGATGCTTATCACGGCTTTCTGTACCGGGAGGTGGGATATGCCGTGGAGCTGGGAGCCGCCCCCGTAACCGCCATCCAGGGCGTCACCTCCCGCGCGGCCAGGGTCTGCCGCCTGGAAGACAGAATCGGAAAGCTGGAAAACGGTATGGAAGCAGATATCATTGCCGTGGAGGGAAACCCGCTGGAGGATGTATCCCGTCTTTCACAGGTAGGACTGGTGATGAAAGGCGGAGTGGTATACAGACAGCCTTAGAGACGGCCCTGATATACTGAATGTATTGACTGCAGTTTTAGATGTACAGTATTGAATGTGCAGTACTGAATGTACAATATTGAATGCACCGTATTGGATACACAATTTCAAAAGCGCAGTTTCAAGTGATACTTTGCTGTCACAAAAACTGCGCTTTCCGTCATAATACACTTCACTATAAGACGGGATGAAAAAGGGCCGCCGCCCGGATATACGGCTCAGGGAGTCCCCTTATAGCGCTTCAGATACTCTCCGGCCGTGTCCCTGCTCAGAGAGAACATCCGCACCAGTTTATCCAATATCTGTCCCTCTGTTTTCCCTTCCTTCCGCCTTAGCATCCTGAAGCTGATACATCCGTTCTTCCCATTCCTGCATATATCTCACTCCAATCTCTTCACTGGCTTTAACCTGGCTGACCCGCCGGTGCAGTTCCTTAATCCTCGGACTGCTGCTTCCGGCCGCCTCTGTTTCAGAGGTGTGTTCTATGTAATGAAGCAGCTCTATCAGCTCCCCGCTTACTCCCTCCGGCACAGTTCCATGTCCCGCGGTCCTCCATAACACATGCAAATAAAAAACGGTCCAGCAGGGTCAGCTCTGTCAGCGGCTTCATGACAGGCCCGCCAGGGTCATTCATTTTCTTCATCCTATTCTCCTTTTATTATACAAAAGCTTTGCCTCCGTTGCAAGAATATACACGAATCACCTATCCTGAATCACATATCCATAGAACCACCGCCTGACATTTTAAAAACATTCAACCACACAACCCAGGGATACAGGGAGAAACTCCCTTACGAATATCTCGGACAGAACGCCCGCAAGATTTATATATGTAAAATAGCACTTACCGCCGGTCAAGTCAATGGCATGCGTATAAATTACTCGGGCATAAATAACATTAATAATATAAAAAAGCTGCCCGAAATGAATCCATATGATAATGAATCCATCCCGGACAGCAGCACAAAGCCATGCCTGCTTCAGCCAATTTCACGCCATTTCCACTTTTCTTCCCGGCCTATTTCCGGCCCAGGCTCATTCCGGCCTTCAGCATCCTGAATGTACGGTCCGCGGCACTGATATACAGCTCTTCAGCCCGCTTAAGGCCTCCTCGATATCCATGGCGCCATTATCGTGGTTATAATACTGTCAATGCCGTAATCAAATATCGTCTCAGCCTTGTCGCCCATACCTCCCACAATCGCTGCCACCGGGATGCCTCTCTCCCTGCAGCGCTTTCCGATTCCGCTGGGCACCTTTCCAAAAGCAGACTGCCAGTCCATTCTTCCTCTCCGGTAATTACCAGTCCACCCCTCTAAGAGGCTGTCAA
>ENA-OQDE01001024-OQDE01001024.1-human-gut-metagenome-genome-assembly--contig:-NODE-1024-length-12484-cov-1.989480_pt1 | contig 12484 bp, 12 predicted proteins | sample MGYA00242768_ERZ504595 | MGnify/ENA primary metagenome ERZ504595 (study PRJEB26092, sample SAMD00036307) | human gut metagenome | host: Homo sapiens | study: EMG produced TPA metagenomics assembly of...
ATTGCATTTGGACTGTCATTGTCGATCTATCTGGTGCAGGGATATTTAAGATCCTTCCCGGATGACATTATGGAAGCGGCAGTTATCGACGGGTGCGGAATTTACCGTATGATGTGGCATATCGTTGTACCGCTGATGAAAAATGCGATTGTAACAGTACTTGTACTTCAGTTCTTCTTTAAATGGAACGATCTGTTATTCTCAATGACGTTTATCAGTGATTCTTCATTGAAAACTGTACAGACAGGACTTTTGTACTTCTCCGATGAGTTTGGCGGCAAAAACTGGGGGGCAATTTTCGCATCGGTTTCTTTGAGTGTGTTCCCGATGTTGATTTTATACACACTTTTGAATAAGAAAGTAATGGAAGGAATGACCGCAGGTGCAGTCAAGGGATAAATATATGGACAGAGAAAAAATGCAGAACTATGCAGACGAGATCCGGCAGTTTGTGATGGAACATACGGAAGATGTGCTGAAAAACCCGCGTAGTTTTATCCGGTATCCATTCATTGATCCGGGATCTGTATATGATGGAAATGTGTGGGACTGGGATACATACTGGTCTGTATATGGATTTTTTAATCTGGCAGACAGATATCCGGATGATACGACAAAAGTACGTCTGATCGAACATGCGAAAGGAAATATTCATAATTTTATGGATCATCAGCTTCCGGATGGATACATCCCAATGATGATCGAAGTGGCAGACTGGCCGGAACCATATTTGAATATGAAACATAAAGAAGGAATCCTGATGAATATGCACAAACCGTTTTTGTGCCAGCAGATTGTGCTGATCAGTGATTTTATCGGAGATTATTCCTGGTGCAGTCAGTACTTTGCAAATCTTGAAAAATATTTTGAGTGTTACGATAAGAATTATTATTTTGAAAACTGTGGGCTTTATGTCTGGTGTGATGACATTATGATCGGAATGGATAACGATCCGGCCACATTTGGAAGACCGAAATTTTCCACAGCCAATATTTATCTGAACAGCTTTATGTGTATGGAACTGGAGGCAATGGGAAAAATCTGCCGGACATTTGGAAAAGAAAAAAGGGCAGAATATTATCAAGAAAAGAAAACAAAGCTGGTTGAAGCGATACAGAATGAATGCTGGGATAAGAGAGATCAATTTTTCTACTCGGTGGATGTGGATATTAAAACAAGAAAATTCGACTGGTTTCATGAAGGGCTTGGTGTTTCTGGAAACACTTCCAATCAAGATTCGGGTCTGGTCGGGCTTCATTCCGATGTATGCAGGATTTGCGACAAAAGAGCAAAGCAGAAGCTATGGTACATCATATATTTGACGAGGAGACATTTGCTTCTTTATACGGAGTGACAACACTTGCGAAGGATGAGAAAATGTTTGACCTGTCGGTAACGAACAATCCGTCAAACTGGTTGGGGCCGATCTGGCTGGTAGCAAACTATATTATTTTTAAAGGGCTTTTGAATTATGGATATATAGAGGAGGCTGAAAAAATATGTGAAGGAACATTACTTCTTTTGGGAAAAGATCTGGAAACAACAGGCAGTCTTCATGAATACTATGATCCATTTGATGGACATCCGATCATGAATGCCGGGTTTATTAACTGGAATGTTCTTGCTTTGAATATGGTTGATGAATTAAACGGGAAAAAATCGATGGCTTAATGGAGGTAGAACCATGATCCAAATCCGATCTTGCAGGGATTTTGCCCAGATCCCAGCATTGTTCGAGTGAAGGAAGATTATTACATCGCGGTCTCCACATTTGAGTGGTGGCCCGGTGTCAGGCTTTTTCATTCCAGAGATCTGGAACATTTTGAGCAACTGCCGTCTCCTCTGACTAGAGTCAGCCAACTGAATCTGATGGGCAATCCGGACTCCTGTGGAGTATGGGCACCGGATTTGTCTTATGATGGAGAGCGATTCTGGCTTGTTTTTACTGATGTAAAGACAAGAAGTGGGAGTCGGTATTATAATACACACAATTATGTCGTATGGTCGAAGAATATAAAGGAGGGGTGGTCAGAACCAGTTTATTTGAACAGTACTGGTTTTGATCCTTCTTTGTTTCATGAAAAAGACGGGAAAATGTATCTGGTCAATATGATCAATGGATTTGAGGGGATCCAGATTCAGGAATTTGATAAAGAACAAATGTGTCTGATCAAAGAGCCGGTTAATGTCTGCAGAGGGACTGGAAGGGGATTTACGGAAGGTCCTCATCTGTATCACATCGGGGAATGGTATTACCTGATGATGGCAGAAGGTGGTACTTCTTATGAACACTGTGAGACGATGTGCCGTTCCCGTTCTCTGTGGGGACCTTATGAGGAGGATCCAGGGAATCCGATCCTGACTTCTGATCCGGTAAAGACGGATGCACTGCAGAAATGTGGTCATGCGGATCTTGTACAGACACAAAAAGGAGAATGGTATCTGGTTCATCTTTGTTCCAGACCGAACGCCAACAGAAAATGTGTCCTTGGCAGAGAAACGGCACTTCAGAAAATAATGCAGACACAGGACGGATGGTTTCGGCTGGCATCAGGAAAACGCTATGGAGAACAAAAGATTCCTGATTTGAAAGAGATTGAAAAGCAGCCGTTTGTCAAGCTGAAGCTTAAAGATGAATGGGAAGAAAAAACAATCGGTATTTGTTACAATTCGCTCAGAATTCCTGCGGAACGATTTGCTTCTTTTACAGACAGAGAGGGATACCTTCGGTTGTACGGAAAAGATTTTTTGAACTCTCATTTTGAAGTCAGTCTGCTTGCAAGAAGGCAGACAAAGTTCAAAAGCGGAATCTGTACCTGTATGGAATTTCAGCCGGAATCAGAACGACAGGCTGCCGGAGTGGCATATTTCTACGATTCGATGAATTTTTATCTGTTTATAAAAAGCGGAAATCATTATGGGGTGGCATGGCTGGAAGTCTTAGAAAGCGACGGAGGAGTTGTACAAACGATCGCCCGGCGGACTTTATCAGAACAACAGCTAGGAATTTTTTGAAGATACAGACAGATGAATCCGGAGAACATGCAGAATTTTTATATTCCCGGGATGACAGAGTCTGGGAGAAAGTGGCGGAAACGAAAACCGATATTCTGACAGATGAACATTGTGTAGGATTTACAGGAGCCCATTTTGGAATTTATTGTCATGATATGGAACAACGAAAAGGATATGCAGATTTTCAATATTTTGAATTGTTGGAAGGTGAGTAGGGAATGGAAAAAGAACATATTTATTATAAAGATTCAGTAGAGCAGTGGGGGCTTTGGGAAATTGAGATTCCCGGACCTTCCACAGGAAACCCGTTTATAGAACAGACAGTAAAAGCAGTGATATCCGGGAAAAATGAGACAAAAGAAATCGATGGATTTTATGATGGAAAAGGGCGCTATAAGGTACGTTTTATGCCGTCGTTTCAAGGTGAATATCAGTTTCATGTCACCAGTAGTTTTCAAAAGACTGCAGAAGGAAAATTTCGTGTAACAGAGCCGTCTGAGAATAATCACGGGCCGGTTCGGGTAGCCGGAACCTGGCATTTTGCTTATGAAGATGGAACACCGTATTATTCAGTAGGGACGACTTGCTATGTGTGGGAGCTGCAGTCTGATGAACGGATCCAGGAAACACTGGACAATCTGAAAGCTGCTAGATTCAATAAGATCCGGTTTTGTATTTTCCCAAAACATTATGCTTACAATTTCAAAGATCCGAGAAGTTTCCCGTATGAAGAATACCTATGGATTCCAATGTGCTGACAGAGGAAAATTTTGGAACATATACGGAGGAATCTCAGGGAAATCACTGGGATTTTCAGAGATTTCATCCGGAGCATTTTCAGCATATCGAAGATTGTATTTTAAAACTGCAGAAGCTGGGAATCGAAGCAGATATCATCGTGATGCATCCTTATGACAGATGGGGGTTTTCCTGCATGAGCAGTGAGGGAGATGATCTGTACTGGAATTATGTTGTGACCAGATTTTCTGCATATCGCAATGTGTGGTGGTCACTGGCTAATGAATATGATTTAATGAAGCATAAAACATTGGAAGACTGGGAACGATATGCCCGGATTTTGTGCGAAAAAGATCCCTATCATCATCTGCGTTCCATTCACAACTGTCACGGATTTTACGATTATAACAGACCATGGATCACACACTGCAGTATCCAGAGGCAGGAGCCTTATCTGAGTGCGGAGTATGTGACCAAGTGGAGGGAAACATATAAGAAGCCGGTAGTTCTGGATGAAATCTGTTATGAAGGAAACCTGCAGTTTGGATGGGGAAATATCAGTGGAAAAGAATTGCTTCGAAGATTCTGGGAGGCATCCTGCAGAGGCGGTTATGCAGGACATGGAGAAACGCTGTTGGATCTGACAGAAGATGAGAAGGTATTGTGGTGGTCTCACGGCGGAAAGTTAAAAGGAGAGAGCTGGAAGCGATTTGGCTTTCTTTATGACAGATTGTGCGAGACACCGGGTCATGGGCTTGCGCCGTATGATCTGAAATGGGATTGTGTCTGTGGGGTGCCGGAAACAGACTGGAATAAAAAAGTAAAAAGCTATTATCTGATCTATTATGGATTTACCTGTCCGGCATTTAAAGATTTTTTATTTTGATGACACGACAGAATTTGAAATTGAAGTGATCGATACATGGAATATGACGATTGAAAAGCAGGGTACAGGAAAAGGACGCTTCCGTGTGATTCTGCCGGGACATGAGTATATGGCTATTCGTTTAAGAGCAAAGGAGTGACAGATTATGAGAGTGGGAATCGTATATACAAGTACAACGCCGGAACTGATCGAGACGGTGAATACAGAGTTAAAAAAACAGCTGGGAGAAGATGTGGAATTTTTAAATTATGAAGACCCTTCTATTTTGGCAGAGGTGCGGGACGCGGGATTTGTGACGGCAGGTGCGGCTGCAAGACTGGTGACAATGTTCATGCAGGCGGTACAGGATGGAGCAGAAGTTGTTTTAAACTGTTGTTCTTCTGTGGGAGAAGTGGCAGATGCAGCGGTTTCTATCGGAAAATTTACAGGAGTACCGATCGTCCGGATTGACGAAGAGATGTGTCGGGAAGCAGTGCGTCTTGGTGCAAGGATCGGGGTATTGGCAACACTTCCGACGACGTTGGAGCCAACCAAACATACGATTGAGAGAGTGGCCAGAGAACTTGGAAAACAGGTGACTTTGGTAGATGGCCTGGTAGAGGGAGCATTTGGTGTGGATCAGGAGCAGTTCAAAGCATTGCTTGGCAAAACAGCAGAACAGATCCGTGATCAGGTAGATGTGATTCTTTTGAGTCAGGGATCTATGGCTTATGCAGAAACGTTCTTAAGCGAAACATATGGAATTCCGGTTGTGTCCAGTCCGCGATTTGGCGCAGCAGCAGTTCGAAGTGCGTTGGAGGAAAAAGGATATCGGTTTGAGAGACAGGGGGAGATGGGATGCTGACAGATACAAGACAATCACGGAATGCAAAAAGTGACACCGGTAGACGGTCTTTCCGTGACATGGACACGGGGATTGTGGAAAGAGCGGACAGATACCTGCGCACAGGCAACAGTTCCACAGCTGCAGCATATGTTTGAAAGCAAAGAGATCAGTCATGTACTGGAAAATTTCCGGATTTGTGCAGGAGAAGCAGATGGGGAGTTTGACGGGACTGTATTTGGAGATGGAGATTTTTATAAATGGATGGAAGCAGCTGTTTATACTGCAGCAAAGAATCAGGACGAGGAACTTTTCAACCAGATTGATTCGTATATTGATCTGATTGGAAAAGCACAGCTTTCGGATGGATATCTCTCTACAAAGCAGATCATTGGAGAGCGCAATCAGAATGGTGTCACCAGAATGGGGGATATCAACGATTTCGAAGTATATAATTTTGGACACCTGTTTACAGCTGCCTGTCTGCATAAACGTCTCACAGGCAAGGATTCTTTTTTAAAGATTGCAATAAAGACTGCAGATTATCTGGAAGGGATGTATGCAGACGCACTGGAAAAAGGGGAAGTTCAGACAGCGGTATGCCCGTCGCATTATATGGGACTGGTGGAGATGTACCGGACCACGGGAGAAGAACGTTACCTGAAACTGGCAGAGCAGGCAATTGCATTGAGAGACAGTGTGAAAGAAGGTATGGATGATAATCAGGATCGGATCCCGCTGCGGGAGCATGAGAAGATTATTGGACATGCAGTACGTGCAAATTATCTTTATGCAGGAGTGGCAGATCTTTGTCTGGAAGAAGATGATGAGGAATTAAAAGATGTGCTGCATAAAGTCTGGAGAAGTCTGGTGGATAAAAATTGTATCTGACCGGAGGATGTGGAGCACTGTATAATGGAACATCTCCTTACGGAAATTTTTCGTAGATCAGAAGGTTCATCAGGCATACGGATATGAATATCAGCTGCCGAATATTACAGCATATAATGAGACATGTGCATCCCTTGGTGGTGTGTTCTGGGCATACCGGATGTTCCAGATGGAGCCGAAGGCAGAATATTTTGATGTCCTGGAACGGATGATGCTAAATACAAACCTTGCAGCCTTAAGTATGGATGGAAAGAGGTTCTTCTATGAAAATATGCTTCGAAGGACAAACACACTGGATTACGAACTGATCTGGCCGAGGACAAGATCGGAGTATATTTTAAGCTATTGTTGTCCGCCAAATCTGGCAAGAACCATTGCACAGTCCAGTGAATATGCGTATCTGACATCAAAGGATGCCCTGTGGGTTGGAATGTACGGAGCCAGCAGAGCAGAAATTACATTGGAGAATGGGGCTGTATTTACAGTGCACCAGGAAACTGAATATCCATACGATGGAAAGATTACATTTACCTTTGAAACGACAAATAGAACTGGATTTTCCATGATGCTCCGGATCCCAGGCTGGGCAGACAACGGACGGATTCAAACGGGAGGCAAACAGATTGTTCTGACCAGAGAAAATGCGGGAAGCTATTATGAAATCCGGATCGAAGATCCGCAGCATACAGAAATCTGTCTGGAACTGGAGATGCCGGTTCGTTATACTGTTGCAAATACGATGGTGGAAGAGACTGCAGGACAGGCAGCGGTGGAGCGCGGTCCTCTGGTATATTGCTGTGAGACGGCGGACGTTTCGGTAGAATCACTGGATGATCTTTATCTGGATCCGGAGGGACATACAGAGCTTACCGCACAACAGATTGAAGGACGGACAGTGACAGCAATTGAGTTGGATGGATACTGTGTAAACAGGGAGGGCTATAATCGAAATGCACTGTATCAGACATTGCGGCAGACTGGAATGGAAAAAGTAAAAATTCGTATGATTCCGTACTTTGCATGGGACAATCGGGAATTTGGAGAGATGCGGATCTGGTTTCCGATACTTGCCAAGATTCAGAAAACAAAAGAAACGATTTCATTAAAAGAGAAGAAAATCGTAGTGTTAGACGATGACCCGACAGGGGTACAGACGGTGCATGATGTTCCGGTGTATACCGACTGGGAAATGGACAGTCTGCAACAGGCATTTTCAGAAGAGTCCAATCTGTTTTTTATTTTGACGAACTCCCGGAGTTTCTCAAAAGAAGAGACCAAACACGTACACGAAACGATTGCCAAGCGGCTGCATCAGGTATCACAGAATTGCGGAAAAGAGTTCTTTTTGATCTCCAGAGGGGATTCTACACTAAGGGGACATTATCCACTGGAGACAGAAGTGTTAAGAGAAACACTGGAAACACTGGGTGAAGTGAAGTTTGACGGTGAGATTTTATGTCCGTTCTTTTTGGAAGGCGGACGTGTAACCATTGATAATGTACATTATGTAAAAGGGGGAAATATACTGATTCCGGCCGGCATGACAGAGTTCGCCAAAGACCAGTCATTTGGATATCAGTCCTCGGATCTGACCGAATATGTAGAAGAAAAGACCAATGGGCGGTACAAAAAGAGGATTGTATTACGATTTCTCTGGAGGAACTCCGTGCAGATGACATTAACGGAATCACAGGCAAGTTGATGAGCGCTCATGATTTTCAGAAGATCATTGTCAATGCAACGACTTATGAAGAACTTCAGGTATTTGTACAGGCATTTGTGAAGGCGGCAGAAGCTGGAAAGCAATTTCTGGCAAGAACGGCAGCCAGCTTCCCGAAAGTACTGGGAGGAATTTCAGACAAGCCGCTGCTGAAAAAAGAGGAACTGGTGGAAGACACAAAAAACGGAGGAATTGTTCTGATTGGTTCTCACGTAAAGAAAACAACACTTCAGTTGGAAGCGTTGAAGCAGTCTGAGAAGGAATTGTGTTTTTGGAATTTCATGCAGAAGCATGGAAGCAGAAAGATGGACTCACACAGGAAGCACGTCGGGTAAGGGAAGAAGCAGAACGCTGCATCTGTCTGGGAAAAACGGCTGTGATCTATACAAGCAGAACACTCCAGATGCCGGATACGGAAGATAAAGACCAGATTCTGGCGGTATCTGTTGCGATTTCAGAAGCTGTGACCAGCATCATCGGGAATCTGGAGATCAAACCAAGATTCATAGTGGCTAAAGGAGGGATTACATCTTCCGATGTCGGAACAAAAGCGCTGGGTGTGAAGCGGGCACAGGTTCTCGGTCAGATCAAGAAAGGAATTCCGGTCTGGAGAACCGGGGCAGAAAGTAAGTTTCCGGGAATGCCGTATATTATTTTTCCGGGAAATGTAGGCGAAGTGATAACACTCAAAGAGATTGTAGAAGAATTGGTATAGGAGGACTGGAAGATGCGGAAAGTAATCGTATCACTTGCCCCTGTGCGTGCGGGGGATGCAGTGGACGCAAATGCTCTGGCAGAAGATGTGAAAAAAGTGTGGATGCAGGGGCGGCGATGTGTCACCTGCACTGTCGGAAGCCAGATGGAAATCTGACGGCAGATATTTCTTATATGGAGGAATGTTTTGAAGCAATTTTGAAAAAGACAGATGTCGTCGTACAGGCTTCCACCGGAGGGGTTTCTGATCTGACGATCGAGGAGCGGTGCAATCCTCTGAATTATGAAAAAGTGGAATCTGCTTCACTCAATGGGGGAAGCACCAATCTGGGGGAGGCTGTATACCGTAACTCATTTGATGATATCCGGTATTGTGCTTCTGAAGTTTATAAGCGTGGAATTCTGCCGGAGACAGAAGTATTTGATATCGGAATGATCCACAATATGAAACTGGTGGAGAAAGAACAGCCTTTTGCCGAGCCGAAACTGTTCAATCTTGTGTTTGGACACAAAGGAGGCATGCAGGCAACACCGGAGATGATGTCCGCATTTCGCTCTTTTGTTCCGCAGGATGCGTTGTGGGGAGTGACACATTTTGGAAGAGACAACTGGACATTTCTGGCAGCGGCAATCGCCATGGGAGCAACAGTGGTGCGGATTGGATTTGAGGACAGTGCCTATCTGGAAGAAGGAAAATCAGCAGAGTATAACTATCAGCTGGTGGAAAAAATAGTGGCTTTGATCCGGGCAATGGGACTGGATACCGCAACACCGCAGGAAGCACGAGAAATCTTGCATTTAAAAAAGAGGTAAGCGTATGTTAAGAATCAGCAGAGTTCATATTGATTATCAGAAAATCCGGTAGGGATTGCAGAAATGCCGCAATTTGGATGGGAGATTGTAAGCGATAAACGAAATGTGATCCAGAAGGCATATACTCTCCAGATCTCAAAGAATCCGGAATTTACAGAATTTGTGTATGACAGTGGGAGAGTAGTATCTGGAAAATCAGCACATCTGATACCGGAGAGTGGAAAGCTGGAATCTGCAACAAAATATTTTGTACGGGTGAAAGCAGACGATGGGGGTGATGAGACACCATGGAGTGAAACGGCGTATTTTATAACCGGACTGACAGAAGGGGAAGTATGGAGTGCTCCATTTGTTTCAGCAGAGACGGAAGAAGCTGACCGGGAAGTTTCCAAAGGGACTTATGTCCGTGGAACATTTACAGTGAAAAACCGGTAAAAGAAGCATATGCAATGACAACAGGATTAGGACTTTACAATTTCTTCCTGAATGGAGAAAAAGTCGGAAAGGATGAGATGACTCCCGGATGGACGTCTTACCGCCGTCATTTACTGTACCAGACTTACGAAATAACAGATTCTTGAAAGAAGGAGACAATGTGGCAGGTGCGATGCTTGCTCCCGGCTGGTACAAAGGTGTTATGGGACTGACAAAGGCAAGGAACAATTACGGAGATCAGACTGGATTTGCCATGGAACTTCGAATCCGTTATGAAGATGGAAGTGAGGAGCAGATCCTGACAGATGAAAGCTGGAAAGGATGCGATTCACCGATTGTCTTTTCAGAAATTTATCATGGCGAGATTTATGATGCCGGTTTTGAGGTTTTGGGATGGGCATCGAAGGCGGAGATACCGGAAGGAAACTGGCATCAGATATCAGTGGTTCCGTTTGATACAAATGTGATCCGTGCACAGAGTGGGGCAAGGGTGCAGGTAATCGATGAAATCCCGGCGAAAAGAATTTTTACAACACCAAAAGGGGAACAGGTTCTGGATTTCGGGCAGAATATGGCAGGACGGATTCGAGTGACAGCAACTGGAAAACCAGGAGATGTAATCTGGCTGAAATGCTTTGAAGTACTGGATTCCGAAGGAAATGTGTATCTGGATAATTTAAGAGCCGCAAGGGCAGAGATGAAATATACCTTTGCAAAAGAGGGAACTATTACCTGGTATCCAAGATTTACTTATATGGGATTTCAGTATGCGCAGATCCTGTCCTGTCCGGGAGAAATCAAAGCAGAAAACTTACAGCTTGTACCATGCACTCGGAGATGGAAGAAACGGGAAATATTACCTGCTCCAATCCGCTGTTAAATCAGCTGCATCACAATTATCTGTGGGGTTAAAGAGCAATTTCCTGGATGTACCGACCGATTGTCCGCAGAGGGATGAACGACTGGGATGGACCGGGGATGCACAGATCTTCTGTCGTACAGCCTGTTATCTGATGAATACATATACATTCTATCGGAAATGGCTGCATGATGTGGAAGTTGATCAGACTTCGGAGGGAGGCGTTCCCCATGTAGTTCCCAATATTGAAGAGGGGAAAACAGATGGAAACTGGCTGCTTAGTCAAGGGCCGCATTCTGCGGCTGCGTGGGCAGACGTGGCAGTGATCGCTCCGTGGACATTGTATTTGATGTATGGGGATACAAAGATTCTGGAAATCCAGTACAACAGTATGAAAGGCTGGATTGAATTTATGAGGGAACATTCCGAGGATTATATCTGGAATTATAAGCTGCAGTTTGGTGATTGGGTGGCATTGGATGCAGAAGAAGGAAGTTACTTTGGAGCAACTCCCAATGATCTGACCTGTACCGCATATTTTGCATACTCTACCGGATTATTTGCGAAGATCGCAAAGTACTGAAGAAAGAAGAAGCGGCTGATTATGAGGACTTATACGCACATATCGTAAAGAAGTTCCAGGAAACATTCTTTGATGCAGAAGGAAATATGACAGCACAGACACAGACAGCTCACATCGTTGCGCTGTATTTTGGACTGACACCAAATGCTTACAGAGAAAAGACGGTGAAACGTCTGACGGAACTGCTGGAGAAGGAAAACGGACATCTTGTGACAGGATTTGTGGGAACCCCATATTTTTGCCATGCTTTGAGCCAGAACGGATGTGTGAAGGAGGCATACGATCTGCTTTTGAAAGAAGACTTCCCATCCTGGCTGTATCAGGTAAAGCAGGGCGCTACCACTATCTGGGAACATTGGGATGGTTTGAAACCGGACGGAAGCATGTGGAGCGCAGATATGAATTCTTTCAATCATTATGCTTATGGTGCAATCGGAGAATGGATGTATCGTGTAATGGGCGGTATGGAAGCAGACGAAAGTGCTCCGGGATTTCAGCATGTGATCTATACACCGAAAATCGGAGGCAATCTGAAGTTTGTGGATACAACCTATCATTCCGTATATGGGGAAATCGATTGAAATGGCAAGTGGATGAAGGATGTGTTACAATGTTTGTACAAGTGCCGGTAAATACGACTGCGAAAATCCAGCTGGATGGAGCTAAGAAAGTTCTGGACACAGATGGACTTGCATTTGAGAAGAAACAAGGATATATGGAAGCAGAGGCAGGATCCGGAGAATATACAATTCGATATAGACAATAAACAGACAGCAAAATGAACGAGAGCAGGAGGCATGGAGATGAAAAGCAGATTCTTGAATGGGTGGAAATGGTGGAGAAGACACAATATTCGGGATCAGATTTTTATGTCCATGCTTTTTTTAACGATATTGGCGATCGGAGTGTTGGGAACCGTATCGTATCATATGGAAAAACTACGATAGAAGAAAACTACAGACAGTCTTATGAGACCATGTTAAAAAATTCAAGCAAAATTCTGGATT
>ENA-OQDE01001026-OQDE01001026.1-human-gut-metagenome-genome-assembly--contig:-NODE-1026-length-12464-cov-3.987760_pt1 | contig 12464 bp, 17 predicted proteins | sample MGYA00242768_ERZ504595 | MGnify/ENA primary metagenome ERZ504595 (study PRJEB26092, sample SAMD00036307) | human gut metagenome | host: Homo sapiens | study: EMG produced TPA metagenomics assembly of...
CCCGCCGGCACCAAGTTCGCGCTCGGCACGGGCGCCCAGCCGGCGCGTCCGTGAACGCCACCACCGGTGAGGTCACGCTGACCAGCACCCAGGCCGGCACCATCACCGTGCCGGTGACGGTCACCTTCTCCGACACCAACGAGTCCATCGAGGCGACGGCCACGTTCACCGTGACCGCTCCGGCGGCGCTCGGCACCTCCAAGCTGGAGACCGGCACCGCGAACGGCGCGAACGTCATCTATGTGCCGTTCACCGCGAAGACCCCGACCACCGTCGCCGATCTGCTGGCCCTGGTGACCGCCGAGCCGGATTCGGCCCTCAAGGCCGTGTACCGTGACGGCACCAAGCTGGAGGACGCCGCGGCAGTAAAGGCCGGCGACGTGCTGCGCTTCTACGCCGACGGCTCCACCTTCACCGCCGACTACACGGTCGTGCAGAAGAACGCCTGGAACTGGGTCGACGACTTCAAGACCGACTCTCAGGGCCCGATCTGGACGTCGCAGCGTCAGGTGTCCGGCAAATGGCAGACGATTACCGATTTCGGTTCCGATGTGTACCCGCAGACGTACTACGACAAGTACTACGGCGTCGGTGTGGACTATCAGAACAAGAACCTTCCGACCAACCGCAGCGCCATCCACGGCTGATCGCCGACAATCCGGGTGATTCCGCGGCGACGGCGATGGCCTGGACCGCGCCGAAGGCCGGTTCCGTGAAGGTCACGCTGGACGAGGTGACCGGAGCGCACGTCGAGCCGTACATCCGTCAGTCGGGCAGCAACGGCAAGGATGTGGTCCTGAAGCTGCTGAAGAACGACGAGGTGATCTGCTCCGCGACGATGACCAATTCCTTCGCGACGGCGACCGGGTTCAACGAATGCCTGGCATCCGCCAAGGGCACGGTCAAGGTCGCGGTCGGCGATGTGCTGCGCTTCTCGGTGGATGCCGCGACCGGCACCTCCAAGTCGTCGATCCACATCAGCCCGGTCATCACCTACACGGATGCCGATGAGCCTTCGCCCGAGCCTGGCCTGTCGGAGCAGTATGCTGCGGCGTATCCGGCTTCGGTTGCGGCGAAGGTGGGCGAGAAGGCCACCGCCGCGGTGTCGTTCACGAAGGACGGCGCCGCCGTGGGTGCCCCGGCGGGCACGACGTTCGCGGTCGCGGGTGACGGGTTCACGGTCGCCGCGGACGGTACGGTGTCGTTCACGCCGACGGACGCGCAGGCGGCAAGACGGTGACGGCCACGGTGACGGTGACGTATTCGGACAAGTCGACGGATACGGCGACGGTGACGTTCACGGTCGCCGCCAAGGATCCGGAGCCCGAACCGACCGATCCGAAGGCCGACCTGCGCAAGGAGGTCGAATCCGCGTCGAAGCTTGACGAGAAGGACTACACCGCCGACTCGTGGAAGGTGTTCGCCGCGGCGCTCGATAACGCCAAGGCCGTGCTGGAGGACAAGGACGCCACCGAGGCGCAGATCTCCGGCGCGCTCACGACGCTGAAGTCCGCCACTGCCGCGCTGGCCAAGGCCGGCGACACCGGCAAGCCCGACGATGGCGACAAGCCTTCCGCGGGCAAGCCCAACGACAAGGGCAACGGTCTGTCCAAGACCGGCGCCAGCGTCGCCGTCATCGGCGTTGCCATGCTGCTGCTCGCAGCTGCCGGCTTCGTCACGGTGAACGTCGTTCGCCGCCGCCGGTAACGGCATGACGGGCACCCGCCCGTAACAAGCAATCAGGGTCTCATGGTCAGCCATGAGACCCCTTTGCTATGCCTGTTAGCCGCTCTCTCGCTGTCGATTACCCTATATTCCCGCGAAAGTCCCATTTGCGGACGCTGGAATGGGACTTTCGACGGATGGGAGAACTTGTTCAACACGTCGATTGTTGTATATGCAACTGTTGTATATGGTATGCATTATCATGTTGTGTTGCCTGAATGTTCGGAATGCGATTTTCGCATCGACAGACATGGTATGGAGGGGTATGGAGCAACGTATTCTCAGCATTGAAATACGGGCGGTGAGTAAGGCCGTCGACCGTTATTTGGGCGAAAGCATGCCGCTCTCAGCCAAGGAGACCACCGGCGGCAACGCGCATATCATCATGTTCCTGGCGCGCAATCGGGATCGGGAGATCTATCAGCACACCATCGAGCAGAAATTCTGCATCACCCGTTCCACGGCATCCCGCGTGCTGGCGCTGATGGAGAAGAAAGGGCTGATTGCCCGTGAATCCGTGGCGCACGACGCACGATGTAAGCGCATTGTACTGACGGATAAAGCCGACGCCATCGTCGCCGATCTCAAAGCGAACGGGGAGCGTGTGGAGCGTCTTCTGGTCGACGGTTTCACGCAAACGGAGCAAGATGCGCTGCATGACTACGTGGAGCGCATGCGTGCCAACATCGAGCGCGCACAACATGAATTTGAACATCAGACATCCTCCCAGACGCCGTCAACGGCGGCTCCCGAATACTCGGAAGCGGAGGTCATCAACACGAAGGAGGAGAACAAGTGAGCAGCACCGAAGAAGCGATTGCGCAAGCGCGCAAAGCCGTGGAACCGGACAAGCCGAAACATGTCCTGCGCACGCTGGGCAAGTCGATCCGCGAGTACAAGAAGGCCAGTCTGCTGGCCCCGGCGCTCGTGGCGGTCGAAGGCATCCTGGAAATCCTGATCCCGACGATCATGGCCTCGCTGATCGACGAGGGCATCACCGGCGGCAGCATGCCGTCTACCATCAAGTTCGGAGTGATCCTGCTGATCTGTGCGATGGTCTCGCTGGGTGCCGGCTTCCTGTCCGGCAAGTTCGCGGCCATCGCGGGCGCGGCTTCGCCAAGAACCTGCGCCAGGACCAGTTCAAGAAGGTTCAGGCTTCAGCTTCACCAATATCGACCGGTTCTCCACAGGCTCGATCGTGACCCGACTGACCACCGACGTGACGAACCTGCAGAACGCCTACATGATGATTATCCGTCTGGGCGTGCGTGCCCCGATCATGGTGATTGTGGCCTGGATCTTCTCGTTCCGCATCTCCCCGTCCATCTCGCTGGTGTTCCTGGCCTGCGTCCCGATCCTGGCGATCGGCCTGTGCGGTCTGGCCGTGCTCGTGCACCCCGTGTTCGAGCGCGTGTTCCACACTTACGACGCGCTCAACAACGTGGTCGACGAGAACCTGCAGGGCATCCGCGTGGTGAAATCCTACAACCGCGAATCCTTTGAGGTGGGCAAGTTCGGCCGCATCTCCCAGCGCATCTTCAAGGACTTCACCAAGGCCGAGCGCATCATGAGCTTCAACAGCCCGCTGATGATGGTGTGCGTCTACGCCTCGATGATCCTCATCGCATGGATGGGCGCGCAGCAGATTGTCGCCTCCGGCAACAACGCCGCCGTGGGCCTGACCACCGGCGACCTGACCGCACTGGTCACCTATGCCATGCAGATCCTCATGGCCATGATGATGCTGTCGATGATCTTCATCATGGTCATTATCTCCCAGGCCTCCGCCGAGCGTATCTGTCAGGTGCTGCAGGAGGAAAGCACCGTGACTGATCCGGCCAATCCGGTGACCGACATGGCCGATGGGTCCATCGAATTCGACCACGTCACCTTCCGCTACTCCGACAGCTCCGAAAAGCCCGTACTCGACGACATCAACCTGAAGATTCGCTCCGGCATGACCATCGGCATCGTCGGCGGCACCGGTTCCGCCAAGTCGAGCCTCGTGCAGCTCGTGCCGCGACTGTACGACGTGAGCTCCGGCTCGCTCAAGGTCGGCGGCGTGGACGTGCGCGACTACGATCTGGAAGCCTGCGCGACCAAGTGGCCATGGTACTGCAGAAGAACGTGCTGTTCTCCGGCACCATCGCCGAGAATCTCAGGTGGGGCAACCCGAACGCCACCGACGAGGAGGTCCGCCACGCCGCGCAGCTTGCGCAGGCTGACGGATTCGTGCAGGAATTCCCCGACAAGTACGACACCTACATCGAGCAGGGAGCGCCAACGTCTCCGGCGGCCAGCGCCAGCGCCTGTGCATCGCCCGCGCGCTGCTGAAGAAGCCGAAGATCCTCATCCTCGACGATTCGACCAGCGCCGTCGACACCAAGACCGACAAGCTGATCCGCAACGCGTTCCACAACGAGATCCCCGACACCACGAAGATCATCATCGCCCAGCGTGTCGCCTCCGTCGAGGAATCCGACATGATCCTCGTCATGGACAACGGCCGCATCATGGCGTCCGGCACGCACGACGAGCTGCTCGCCACCTGCGACGAATACCGGTCCATCTACGAATCCCAGACCAAGAACCAGGCCCGACCCGAGGAGCTGGTCGCCGCGGAGCCGGCCGGGGCGCAATCTGAGACCGAGACCAAGGAAGGAGAGACGCGATGAGCAACGACCAGAGCTTCAAGAACCGCAAACCCGGCATGGGCAAAGCCGAACCTGGCACCATCAAGCGCATCTTCAGCTACATCTTCCAATACAAGTGGCGCGTCGTCGCCATCGTGATCTGCATCCTGATCGGCGCCGCCGCGCAGGCCGGATCCGCGCTGTTCCTCCAGTCCCTCATCGACACGTACATCCTGCCGATGGTGGGGGAGACAAATCCCGACTGGGCGCCGCTGCTGCGCGCCATCTCGCTTATGGGCTGCCTGTACCTGGCCGGTATCGTGGCGTCCTGGGCCTGGCAGTGGCTGATCGTCACCGTCGAACAGGGCACGCTCAAGAAGATCCGCGACGACATGTTCGCCCACCAGCAGAAGCTGCCGATCCGCTACTTCGACAGCCATGAGCACGGCGACATCATGAGCCACTACACCAACGACACCGATACGCTGCGTCAGGCGATCTCGCAGTCGTTCCCGCAGATGTTCTCCTCGATCATCTCCGCGCTGGCGGCGCTGCTGTCCATGCTGTGGCTCTCGATCCCGTTCACCGCGTTCGTGATCGTGTTCACCGTGCTGCTCTACTTCATCGTGCGCAAGATCGTGAGCCGTTCCGGCCGCTACTTCGTCAAGCAGCAGATGTGGATCGGCGACGTGAACGCCTTCGTGGAGGAGTCCGTCAACGGCCAGAAGGTCATCAAGGTCTTCAACCACGAGGACGCCACGCAGAAGACCTTCGACGAGAAGAACGAGGAGCTGTTCGAGGCGTCCGCCGAAGCGAACACCTGGGGCAACGTCACTATGCCGGTGGTCGGCAACATGGGATACCTGCTCTACATCCTGCTCGCCATCATCGGCGCAGCCGTTTCGCTGGCCGGCGTCAATGATCTCGGCCTGACCGGCGTCAAGCCGCTCACCCTCGGCACCCTCGTCTCGCTGCTCACCCTCTCCCGTTCGTTCATCAACCCGATCGGCCAGGTCTCCCAGCAGCTGACCATGGTGATGATGGCGCTCGCCGGCGCTCCCGAATCTTCAAGCTGATGGACGAGCCCGTGGAGTCCGACAACGGCACCGTCACGCTCGTCAACGTCGAGCTCGGCGAGGACGGCCGTACCATGCGGGAGGTCGACCACGAGACCGGCCACTGGGCGTGGAAGCGCGAGGAAGGCGACGACGGCACGAGGTCGCTCAAGGCCGCCGAGAAACTGCACGGATCCGCGCGCGAAGTGGCCGTCAAGGCCAAGGAGCAGGCGATTACCTCGCCGGACGGCCGCTACACGTTGCTGCGCGGCGATGTGCGCTTCACCGACGTGACCTTCGGCTACAATCCCGACAAGCCGGTGTTGCACGACATCACCTGGTTCGCCAAGCCCGGTCAGAAGATCGCGCTCGTCGGTGCACCGGTGCCGGCAAGACCACGGTGACCAACCTCATCAACCGGTTCTACGACATCCAGCAGGGCCAGATCCTCTACGACGGTATCTCCGTGGCCGGCATCAAGAAGCCGGATCTGCGCCGCTCGCTGGGCATCGTGCTGCAGGACGTGAACCTGTTCACCGGCACCGTGATGGACAACATTCGCTACGGCCGACTGAACGCCACCGATGAGGAATGCATCGAGGCCGCGCGACTGGTGAACGCGGACGGCTTCATCCGCATGCTGCCCAAGGGCTACCAGACGGTGCTCGAAGGCGACGGCTCCGGCCTGTCCCAGGGCCAGCGCCAGCTAATCTCCATCGCCCGCGCCGCCGTGGCCGATCCGCCCGCGCTGATCCTCGACGAGGCCACGTCGTCGATCGACACCCGCACCGAGGAGGTCGTGCAAGCCGGCATGGACAACCTGATGAAGGGCCGCACGGTCTTCGTCATTGCCCACCGCCTGTCCACCGTGCGCAACTCCGATGTGATCATGGTGCTTGACCACGGCAACATCATCGAACGCGGCTCGCACGACGACCTCATCGCGCAACATGGGGAGTACTACCAGCTCTATACCGGCGCGGTGGAACTGGAGTAGCCAAGGACTGCCTTCGGCAGACCGTCATGTTTCCTCGGCACTGTCGTGCCTCGCGTCGCCTATGGGAAGTCCACCGGGCTTCCCGCTTAACGACGCCGCAGCTAGTGGCTGATATTCCAGTCGCTGGCATTATCCGCGAAAGTCCCATCCGAACATGTCGGAATGGGACTTTCGTCGGGTGGGGGAGGAGTGGCCTTCCCCACCCGGCACGATAATTGGGGGTGTGCGCTACGCCTCAGTTTGCCAGGTAGTTGGCGATCGCGCCGGCGGCGGCGTAGCCTTTGCGGTACATGAGTTCCAGTCCCTCGAAGGACTTGCTCAGCGTCGAAAGCCCGCACAGGTCATCGGGCGCGAGGATGCGCACGCGGCCGTCGCGCCCGTACTCCTTGGCCAAGGCAACCTCGTCGTTGTAGGTGGCGTATCGGTTCAGCAGTCGCTCAGCGGCGGCCGGATAGGAATGCCGAAGGATTCGCGCCGGCGCGATGTCGCGCTTCTGCTCGCGCAGCACGTCCTTCGGCCTTGTCAGCACCAGCACGATGCGGTCATATCCGTCGTCAATGGCCTTCTGCACGGGGACCGGATCGACGATGCCACCGTCGAAATACGGGACGCCGTCGATCACATACGGCTCGCAGGCCACGGCACGGCCGACGAAGCTTCATGATGTTGAAATCATCGTAATGCACGTCGGACTTGTCGAAATACTTCGCGGAACCGTCCAACGCATTGCACGCGATCACCGTGAACCCGGTGGGGTTCGCCGCGAACGCCTCATAATCCACCGGATATTCGCCGTCGTGATTGCTCAGCGTGCCGTATACGTAATCCAGATTCGCGAAATTGTGGTGCTTGACATAGCTGTCGAAGCTGGCGTATTCCTTGCGGAAGGCGTATTCGGTGTAGAACTTGTGGTTGCGGCCGTGCTGGCCGGCGAGGAACGACACCATGTTGCGCTGCCTGCGGAGACGCCATAGCAGTGGTCGAACGTGATGCCTTCCTCCTGACAGCGGTCCATCACGCCGGCTCCGAATATCGCGCGGAAGCCTCCGCCGACATCGATCAGCGCCGTCCTGTACGAGGGTTTCGATTGTGCGGATACATCACTGCGCTGTGTGTCGGTGCGTTGCGATTCGACCGTCTCGGCTGCACCCGCGTCCCGTGCGCCCGTATCCGCGTGGGCCGTGGCCTTGTGACCGTTGTCCGTCGCCTTCACCGTCATCGTCGTCCCCTTTCGTAGTGTCGTCCAAGTGTACGCCCGTTATGCGGACAATCACGGTGTCTGCCAGGGTCGCCCGATCTAGCTGTGCAGCAGTTCTCGTGACAGCGCGGCGATGCGTTCGCCGCTATCGGAATTCGCGATCTCGACGCCGCCGTCCATCTCCTCGGGAGCAAGCTTCCCCAACGATTCCAGAACCATGCCCAGATGCCGGACCGTTCCGCGATTGCCATCGATAATCGCGGTCGTCGACGGCAGCAGCTCACGGAAGTAGTCGCGGTAGAACACGAAATGCGTGCAGCCGAGCACCACCGAGTCGATGGACGGAAGGTCATAGCCGTCAAAATACCGGTGCAGGGTGCGCATCACCAGGTCATGGTCGCAAAGCCTTCCGCTTTCGACGATTTCCACCAGATCGGGGCACGGCTGGGGCGAAATCATGTTGTTCGCCTTGAAACGGTCCATCAGTGCGGCGAACTTGTGCTCGCGCAGCGTCAGCGGCGTAGCCGCGACGATGACGTGCTGCGGCATGTGCCGTGCGGGCGCGGGCCCGTCTCCCGCGGCGGTGTCGCCCCGATCGCAGGCGACCTTCAGCGCGGGCTCCATGCCGATGATCGGAATGTCGTAATGGTCGCGCAACGCGTTCACCGCCGCGGACGTGGCGGTGTTGCAGGCGATGACCACCGCCTTGACCCCCTGACTCATGAACCTCTCCATGATGTCGAAGCTCAGCCGACGCACCTCCTGCGGGGTCTTCGTGCCGTATGGCGCGTTCGCGGAATCCCCGAAATACAGGACCCGCTCGTGAGGCATGTCCTGCACGATCTGTCGCACCACCGAAATACCGCCCAAGCCGGAATCGAATACGCCGATCGGTGCCGTCGAAGTCATATCCCATCGCCTTTCCAACGTCTAGCGGCCAAGCCTTCCTGCCGGGAGGCCGTGTCATCGAACGCCCCCATACTATCGCACACTGTTATCCGGCGCATGCGTTTGCGGCCGCAGCGCACGATGTCGTCGCACGGCCGCAAGCGCAGCAGTCGTGCAGCCATGCATCGGCTGTACAGCAACGCATCGGACGGCCAGCCCATTCGCGGGCTGGGAGTACTCTGGCAGTCATGAGTATCCCGAAAAGCGTCACCAAGCGCATGCGACCGGCAATGATTTCATCGCGTATCTGGATTCCGACGGCCGTTTCGAGCCGACCGCCGATGAGGTGCGGCAATTGTGCGACAGGCATTTCGGCATCGGCGCCGACGGCCTGCTCAGGCTCACGAAACCGCAGTACGTCGCCGATCTGAGCGAGGCGCAGGTCGCAGCGTGCGATGACGGAGACGCCGAGTGGTTCATGGACTATCGCAACGCCGACGGATCGCTCGCAGAGATGTGCGGCAACGGCACGAGGGCGATCACGCTGTTCGCCCAGCGGTGCGGCGTGGCGTCGACGCAGGTGGGGAGCCGTTCCGCCTGGGAACGCGCGCCGGTGTCAAGACGCTGCGCCCGCTCGGCGACGTGGCGCCATACGGCAGGGATGTGTTCCGCGTGGACATGGGCTCATGGCGGCGCGGCGACTTGACGCCTTCACGGTGACCATTCCCGGCACGCCGGGAGCCGCCCGCGGCACGTTCGTGGACATGGGCAATCCGCATGTGTCTGCGTGATCGAAGACGCGATGTCCACCGCTGCCAAGGGTCGAGGATCTGGATCTTGTGACCAAACCGGAGGTCTCACCGGTGCTGGAATCCGACCAGAACGCGGAGTTCGTGCGCGTCGACGAGATCGACGCTGCCGCAGGGACGGGAGAGGCGACCATGCGCGTCAATGAGCGCGGTTGCGGCGAGACGCTGTCCTGCGGCACCGGTCTGTGCGCCACCGCGATCACGCTGCGCGCCAAAACCGGCGTAGATCACTGGGACATCACCGTGCGGGGAGGCACGTGCGGGTGGACGTCACCGATGAGACCGTCGCGCTCACCGGTTCGGCCACTCTGGTCGCGGACGTGACGTTGATCTGATCGATCGAGGCTCTCAAAACTCGAAGATACAAAAAAGGAACCGCCATTTTCCAACAATGGCGGTTCCCTATCTTCGAGTTTTGAGAGCTTCGTTTTCGTATCAGGCGAAAATTGCCGGCCCATCCACGACGATAATCAGCACGATCAGCGCAATGATCCAGACCACGTCCACCATCAGATCGAAATTCAGCCGGTAGTACTTGCGCAGGCCGTTGGATTTCGCCGGCATCCGCTGCACGCTCACCGTAGCGTGCGACAGCGCCATGAACTGGATCGTCGTGGCGAACATCAGGCCCAGGCACCACGGGCACAGGGCGCGGATCACGAACATCGATTGGATGAACAGCCAGTAGGCGTACGCCAAGGCCGCGAGCCCGCCCAGCCATGTGCAAAGCGCGAACCAGCGCGGCACGACGACCTTGGACAGGCCTATCACCGCAATCGTGACGAACACGGATTCGGCGGCGATGCCGAAGAAGGCGTTCGGGAAGCTCAATCCGGCGAATTTGATGAACTCCGCCTGCCATGATTCCGCCACGGTCGAGCAGGAGACCACGGCATTCACGTCGCAGCCGAGCTTGACGCCGGGATTGCGAGCGAGCTGCAGCGTCTCCGCCGACAGCATGAGGGAGACGAACAATGCCGCCGCGGAGGCGGCCAACATGACCAGATACGTCCAGACCGCGCCATGACGCCAGCCGGTGAGCCCGCGTCGACGCTGATGTCAGCCTGTTTGACTGCATCGCTGTTGTGAGTCATACATCATCCTTACGTTCGAGGAGACCGTGATGAGGGTGGCTGACAACGCGGCGATATCACGGTGGTTCTTGATTTTTCGCGGGGTTATGACGCGCCTTGTGCAATAACCGACAGCACACAGCTTACGATGGATACATGACTCGTTTAGCACTTGCCGCCGCGCCGCCGAAGTCGGGCTGGGACATCCACTGCCATACGGTGTATTCGGACGGGACGCAGACCCCGGCGTCCCTGGTCGAACTGAGCCGCCATATCGGCCTGCACGGGGCCTCGATCAGCGACCATGACACGACCAGCGGATGGGCGGATGCCGAGGCCGCGGCGCGCGAGGAGGGCATGCACCTGCTGCGCGGCACGGAGATCACGGCGTGCGATGGGCCGGTGTCGGTGCACATGCTCGCGTATCAGTACAATCCCAACGACCGTCATACGTCGGACCTGTTCGCGCGCACACGTCAGGCGAGGCTGAAGCGAACCAAGGCCATGGTGGCGCGACTGGGCGAGGATTATCCGATCAGCTGGCAGTCCGTGCTGGAGCAGGTGCACGAGGGGGAGCGGACCACGATCGGACGTCCGCACATCGCCGATGCGCTGGTCGCCGCGGGCGTGTACCGCACGCGGTCCGAGGCGTTCGCCGACGCGGTGAGCGCCACATCGAAGTATTACATCCCCACGCCCTCCCCGACCACGCACGAGGTGCTCGCCGCCGTGGCCGCAGCCGGCGGCGTGGTGATCATCGCGCATCCGGCGCGGTGAATCGCAACGTGACACTGCTGTCCGACAGCCAGATCGAGACGCTGATCGAAGAGGGGCTTGACGGGCTGGAGGTATGGCATCGGGACAATCCGCCGCAGCAGCGGGAACGGCTGTATGCCATCGCGCAGGCGCATCAGCTGCTGGTCACCGGCGGATCGGACTGGCATGGCGCCGGCAAGCCGAACCATCTGGGCGAGAACCTGACTGATGACGAGACCGTGGCCGAGATCGTGCGGCGAGGGGCGATTTCGCTGGTCTGACACCGACCATCGACCCCGGCTGTAGAGAAAACACAAAACCGGGAGCGGCCGCAGGGCGTTCAAACCCTCCGGTCGCTCCGGTCGTCACTGTATATCCGGCCGACTCCCGCTACGCACAAAGGCGGGAGAGGGGAGCCATCTGAGCCCGCGTTCGGTCAGAGCGCCCCGAAGCCCACGGCGTGCTTGGTCTCGGAGCCGATGAGCGCGTATCCGAGCGCGTTCGCCGGCACGATGATGCGACGGCCCTTGTCGTCCATCAGCTTGATCGGGGTTCCGGCCGACAGCGCCGATTCGATGGCCTCGGTGACGCTGGCCGCGTCCTCCTCGGTGCTGAAGGTGACGGGTCGCGCCACATTGGCGATGCCCAATTCGATGTCCATGTTTGCTCCTCTCGGGATGATGCGCTGTTGAAGGCGCTGGGTGGATGATGTGTCCGACGCCCGTTTGCGCCACGGGCTTTCAGTCGCATGCACGCGTGCCGATGAAAGCCATTGTGCATTGCTCCCATCGACGTGCGTGACGGTTTTCGCTGTAGGCTACTTGCCTTGCGATGACTGCAGCTCGGACTGGGCGTCACGCATGGCGCGTTCCTCACGTTCGAGCAGCGGGATGACGATGGTCGGGGTGTCGCGCGCCGCCGACGCGCCGTCCTGTCGGTCCGGCGTTGCTTGGGACGGGGCGTCTTCGATATGGGCGGCCGGCGTCGCGTTCGGCGTGCGGTCGTCGGTATCGTCCGTGGTGCCTGTTGCGTCTGCATCGCCCGTGTCGTCGCTGTCCCCGCGGCTCAGCGTCATCGTTTCCGATGTCGTGCCCGCCGTTGCCGTGACATGTTCCGTCTCAGCGCTGTACCGAATTCCCATGGTCTGCGGATCGAACTCCCCGGCCGCCTTGATGTCCGCGGAACCGGTGCGGTCGGTCTCGTCGGTGTTGTCGTTCGGGTCGGCGATGTCGTCGGGCACACGCGCTCCGGCCTGTGTCGCGGCCGCGGCCTTGCGCCGGTCGGCGTCATTGAGCAGCGTGCCGACGGTGATGGTCGATGGGCGGCTTGG
>ENA-OQDE01001027-OQDE01001027.1-human-gut-metagenome-genome-assembly--contig:-NODE-1027-length-12463-cov-1.449741_pt1 | contig 12463 bp, 19 predicted proteins | sample MGYA00242768_ERZ504595 | MGnify/ENA primary metagenome ERZ504595 (study PRJEB26092, sample SAMD00036307) | human gut metagenome | host: Homo sapiens | study: EMG produced TPA metagenomics assembly of...
CAGGAAACGAGAATCTGCTCCGCAAAAAGCAGCCACGAGTCGCCCGGAAGCATGCGACAGACGAAACCGCATGCGAGCATGCACCCAATCCCCACCGCAGCGAACAGGACGGTTCGCACGTAATAAGTAGCGGGAGAACGATGGAAAACGTGCTTAAACAAAAGCCAAGGATCGTACCAATTTGTCGTAAGCAGACGACTGATCGCAGATGCCCAGATAACGCCTGCTATTCCAAAAGGACCTACGAAGACGACGCAAAGAACTATCGTAAGCACGCAGCTTACAAGCGGCCTGTAACGGCCCTGGAAGAATATCCCGCACCCATCCTTGAACACGACCGTCCCGTGAACCAGGCCAATCGTCAATAGATTGAAGCAGAGTCCGAGCACACACGCCGTGTCGAGTACGTACTCCTCACCAACCCATGCAGTGATAAAGGACTCGGCGCCGGCGAAAACGCACGAGCAGCACACTGCGTACACTAAGAACGATGCGAAATTCAATCTACGGAAAACCTTGAGCTTATGGTCGACGTCGGCTTCGATATGAAGACTGCCGACACTGGCCGTCATGGATCCGATAACCTGAGACAAGAAGGTGATTATCGCGGCGGTTATCATCTGATAATTCGAATACAGGCCGCTTTCGATCAAGCCGACTCCTGCAGAGATGACAACGTTGGGAACGCTTTTACCGGCGGTGTCGCTAAACTTCCCAATTGCCATAGCGTACACGTTCCTGACCAATTCGCGCTTTTCGCGCTTATCGAGCTTCTCATGCGACCGGTAATCTATATCCGGGTGCCTTCGCTTGCTGAACGCAAGGATCAAAAAACTTCTGACGATTTGAGAACAGACAAGCACGACCAGGGCAGCAATATAGTCGCCTAGAACAAGGAAGCAAAACACCTGCCCCGCAGAGGAGACAACCGCGTACGCAAGATCCGAACAGGAGACAAGGTACTTTTCCTGGTTGGCTTGGAGAAGAGCCGCTCGGTACATGAAGAAGAAATACGTGACGGCAGTGCTCAGCACGAACAGGCCGTATATCTCGTACACCTCGACGGTGATTTCGGTGTTGACTAACTCGTGCAAAAACGGCAGCGCGGCAAACGATGCAGCGATCACCGCTACGCCCATGCCTCGGTACACCTTCTTGTACAGGGCTAGAAGAGCCTCGACCTTGCGCTTATCCCCACATGCAAGAGGGCGGTAGAGGGAATACACGACAGCATTCGTCATGCCGAGTTCGGCCAAATTGAAAACCGCGATCAGGCTCGTCATGACGCTATTGAGGCCAAGATAGTATTTTCCCAACCCGATGATGAGCGCCGTTCGCACTAAGAAGCTCAACAAGAGCGCACACGATTGCGCGACCGCGCCGACGGCAACGTTCTTGAGCGCTTTGCCGGTACGTCCTCCCATGCTACTGCGGAAAGGATTTCGAAACGTTCCCGAGCACGACTTTCATGCCAGCTTCCTTAGATGGTTGCGCATAACGGAGTAGGATTCCTCCATCTTCTTGAAAGCCGCTCGCATCTTAGAAAAGTCGGATTCGAACTCGGCATGGATAACCGAGTCGAGTTTTGAAAGAACGGGCTGGCTCCTCCTTTTCGAAAAAGCGTCTCCATCGCCCCCACGTACGGCGACATTATCCGAGCTTTTTCTCCGAAAGTCCCGCTTGCAAGCTTACCAATATGGTCGAGGCCCAACGTTTCATCAAGCCCCCACCCCCTGCCATCCTCCTCGATCAAAAACGACGGATGCCGCTGGCTCATATTGTAGATATGCGCATGGACCCGAAACCCGATATGCATATCGGTGTCGTTATAAACTCCGAAGCCCTCGTTGGAGTATTCGATCCCGCATACATCGATCCGTTGTCTGTCAAGCCATGTCTTAAGGTTCTGCTGGCAGGTGGCCAGATATCCCCTTGAGTATTGATCGCTCTTCCATCCCCTGTGGAACACAAAGGTGATCTTGCGAGGTTGCAATTCCTCGACCACATAGCGAACCAGAGAACAGGCGAGCGGTATGTTCTCCGGTCGGGCAGGGTCGGATATCGCAATATGGTCGATATTCCCCTGAACCGGTCTGCGGAAAAGGGCTTGCGCTTCTATCTTGTCGAGGTCATACCATGCCGGGCAACCCGTCATCAAGGTATTTCGCACGCCGACTTGATGCAAAATATCCTCGGTCAGCCCGTCTCGACATCCCAATCCGAAGCCGTCACGCTCGAAACGCTCCAGAAGGGTTCTGCTCTGATCGGTGAATAGATAGCTTTCGACATTCGCCGACAAACTGTACGCGCCATCCCCATGGCGAAGAACGGTGGCTTGATCCTATTCAAATCCCCGACGAGCGGCATCTTATTCGGTACATGTCCTGCATATAACCAGGACCTCCGGCAAACAGAACGACGTCGCACGAGTTCACTTCGTCGAGAGAAGATTCAAGATCCTCGTTTCTTTTGACTCATGCAATACACAGTCGGGAATCTCCTGCTCGATCAGTTTCTTCGCCCTGTGGACGATGAGGAAATCTCCTGCATTTTTATCGGCGCCAGATAAGAGCGCTATATTCATTGTTGTCCTTTCACTATTGACTCGATCTCAATTTCGATCCGCCATGCAAAATCACCGTGAACAGAAGGAAGAAAAACGCGATGTCCCAAATTCCTCCCACCAGCATGGTGTCCGTCATTGCTCTGACGAACACTGCGGCAGCCGCGACACACACGACCTGATTTCCATCGATCCACAGCCTTCGCAACCCGAGGGCCACCGTCCCGACGAGAACTAACAGCCCGGCCAAACCAAAGTTCGCATGCCACTGAAGGTACGAGCAATGCAAGTTGCCGCCGGTAGCGATAATGGTGGCGTTCACGATCCTTCGAGGATCCATCCCAAAAAGCAGCGCGTCCCGGTTGGAGAGCACCGCACTCAGATAGTCCCCGTAAAGCATCGAGCGAGCCTCGTCGCTTCTACCTGCGGAAACCGATCCGAAGCGCCCGAACAGCTGGTTAGCCAAATCGCCGTCTACCAACATCGCAAGAAAGAAGCTCGCAACAGCAACGATAACGACCATCGATACGGATAGCGCCCTCGAAGTCACCCCTTTATTGTTCTTAAGCCTCACGACAAAGACCAGCGCAACCAAAAGGGCACAAGCGAGAATGCTTCCTCGCCCAACCGTGTACACGCTCAAAGCGAGGCAGGCGATCGCCGATGCCATCAGTCGTTGGTGACGCGACCGTCTTTGCGCGTGGCAGCTATCGCGAGCACCATGAAAGCAAGCAGAGCGTAAGCGCCGCAAAAGTTCCTTCCTTGCGTGGGAAAGATTTCGTAATGATTGGGCGAAATCGAATAAAGATAGGCCATGCTGGCAAGTACTATCCAGAATATGACGCGCGCCACGACAACCAATACATTGCAGCGCACCAAATACAAACCCAGAACGAACATGATATACATTTTGCATAAGCGCAGGCAGATCCTCGAACCGATCACAAACGCGTCGACAAGGGGTGAAGGAAACAAGAGCGAGCCCAGCTAATGATAACTTTAGTTCCTACGAGCCCTTCCCACCATGTACGCCAAAAGGATCACTGCAAACACGATCGCCGATACGCGTAATGCAGGCTGCCATGATCCTCCAAGCAATTGGAAGATCATCGAAAGATAGCATGCGGCAAAGCAAAGCGAGCTCGCCAGGTCGCTCACTCTAACACCTAGCAGCCGATCTCCGAGATAAGACCTGTTCATACGCAAACGCATTCGATTAAGCTCTTAACCATGGAACCGTCTTCCGATTTCATCACGGTTCGGGCAAGCGTGCGCTGACGATCAGACGGACTGCTCTCGAAAGCCCTCTCGCAGGCATCGAACAGCGCCTCATCTCTTCTTTCTGCAAGACATGCGAGAACCCCCAGTACTTCTCGCATACTTCCCGTTGCTCGCTCGTTATCGTTTCGGAATAATGGGAGAAAACCCTCAACACTTCCGATTTCTCAACGCACGAGCTTTCGGCAAAATCGTTCTCGTATTCCGCAGCATCCGTTTTCGTCGCAGCAACCTGAACACATGTCTGCTCATAGAGGTAATGAGGTTTCCCTAGGTAAATGCTGTATCCAACATGCGTGCCAACGGAGTTCGACATCGTAAAATCGGAGAGCTCGATGAAGGTCTTCTGCCTGTCTAAGAAGTTTTCGTCCTCTCGATACCCGTTCGTCACGACAACGAAGCCCGCATCTTCATAGGCTGAAGCAGCCCCTTCGAGCACATCGCGATAATAAAGAGAGATGAGGACGGTTTTCACCTGCATCTGGTTTTCACTCTTTCGATCTCAGCAATGAAGTCGTCGACGTCGAATCGTTTGCCCACGAAGTCGATTGAGTGAGATGGAAACACGAGCAGAGTTTTACCGAGCTCTGCACGCGTCTCGGCGATATGTCGAGCATCTAGAAATCCGCGAGCGTATGCGATATAAGGCCCGATCCTGCACACGGGCACTGTGGAGACGGATCGGATATGGTTGAAACGGGCATCCCCAAACGTCACAAGAGCCGGAAGGTCGCTCCTTTCAAGCTCCGCATTGCTCACATAGCTTCCGAAGTACACGCCATGCTCGACGCAGGCTTTAAGCGAATGCGGCGCTCCACAATATTCGCGAAGAACCCGTCCGATACCGTAGAATGCATTCCCGCGATAGACTTCTTTTGAGAAGGAAACTTTCGAGGCCATGGTCGCTCTCCATGAAAGCAGCTCGACAGCGTCTCGCGAGGATGCGGTTCTGCCAAGGTTCTCAAGGGCAACGTGCTTGGCATAATAGTGCATGACAAGTTTCTTGCGAAGAGCCTCGCTTCGAATCACCGACCTCGAAAACCTGTTGACCCCGCCTCTGATCAAACTCGACGCCTTTTTTGCAAGACCCATCATGCAACGTCTTTTCGAAGCAGATTCTTATAAATGACGGTCCGCAACCCATTCGGCATGAGACAAACAGCTGCATGAGGTATGACTGACGTTAGGTATTCCAATCGATCAATGTCTCCTCGCTTCAAACATGTCTTTCGGAATCGAACCATCTTTTTGAGATACCCAACATCTCCTCGCCTTTGGAAAAAATCGCTGTTCACTCCCATGAACACGAGCGGTTTGGGAATGTTGTAGAACCTGGCTCCAGTTTTGACCATACGCATAAAAAGATCGTAATCCTCGAACAGAGGCATTTCTTGATAGCTGCCTGCTCGTTGAACAGCGCTTTTCTTGTACAGCAAGCTGGAATGGCGAAACGGGCATCTCCTCTTTCCGAAACGAAGAATGTCGTCGTGCTCGCTCGGCAAGTCCACATACGAAACGCGGTTGTCAATCGATCCCTCGAATTCCACAACGTTCGAGCCGACACAGTCGATCGAGGCTTTCTCCGCATAACCTCCAGTTCCTCCTCGAGACGACAGGGTTCTGCATAGTCGTCGGATCCATACGTGCCACCAATTCGTTAGAGCATTCTTCGAGGCCCAGACGCAATGCGTACCAAAGCCCCTGGTTGTCCGGATACCCTATGATTTTCATTACGTTCGGATAATCGTTTTCGTAGCCGGAAAGCACCGCTTCCAAGCTCTCCGGAAGCGTTCCGTCTTTCACAATCACAACCTCCGAAGGCGGAATCGTCTGCGCAAACATGCATTCCATACTCCTCGCAAGATCCGAAGCGTCAACCTTCCAATACACGCTCATAAGAAACGAGTAGCGTTCTTGGCCGTTACACACCATGAAAGTCCTTCACTTCCCCGTCTTTTCAAATATGGCAGCAAACGTTTTGAGGAACACCCGCGCATCGAGCGCTAGGGTTGCATTGCGCACGTAATAGAGCTCGAGCTCCTGACGGCTACCGTCACAATACGTGGCATCGTTTCTTGCGCTCACCTGCCACCAACCCGTGATCCCCGGACGCATGGAAAGAAATTCATCCACATCGGAACCGTATGCCTCGAGTTCTTCCTCGACCACGGGACGCGGACCCACGATGCTCATAGAGCCAGCAAGCACGTTGAGGAACTGGGGCAGCTCGTCGAGGGAGGTCCTGCGCAGGAAGCGCCCGACTCGCGTGACGCGGGGATCGTCCTCCACCTTGCGCTCGCTTCTCCACTGCGCCAGCTGCTCAGGGCTCAGATGCTTCTCGACATCGTCGGAGTCGGCCACCATGGTGCGCAGCTTGAAGATGCGTAACGGTTGGCCGCGATAGCCGATGCGCTCTTGGCGGTATATCGGCGAACCGGGGGATTCGAGGCGAATGATCAGTAAGAGCAGCGCGATCGGCGCCAAGCCAACAACGACCACGCACAGCGAGAACGCTATATCGAAAGCGCGTTTAACAAAGCGGTAGACCAGACCGTTCCCGCGGTCTCAGCGACGTGCTCCTCCTCAGAAACAGCGAACGCGCTTTCCCCGCTTCCGCCGCTAGCGTGCCGCCTTTGAGTAAATCTTCTGTTGTCGTTTGAGTTTCAACCACCAGCACACGACCCTTGCGGTCAGCACCCCCCCCCCCGTTGAGCGATTCAGCCTCATGCGGACTTCCTCACGATTTCCAGACCGACGCTGGCGGGGACGGTACGACCGAACAGGCTGACGTCGATGTAGGCGCGACGCTTGTGGCGGTCGATCTTGCGGATCGTCGCCCTCGAAGCCCAATGAGCGGACCGCGACGTGTACGGTGATCTTGTCACCGCTTATGTAGCCCTCGCTCATGCGCACGGTATGGTTGCCGTCCATGAACGACATGGAACCAGTCGCGTTCCTTACCAGTGAGCGGGAAGAACGAGTTCTCCTCGTTGCCCAGCAGACGAATGGGCATGGGCACGCGCGACAGCTCCCTATTGAGAGCCTCGGGTCATCGGTCACGAAGAACAGGTACCCCGGGAACAGCAGCCGCTTCACCAGGCGCCATTCGCCGCGGATCTTCCACATGACCTCGTATTCGGGCATGAAGCAGTCCTCCATGACGGAGGGCGGTACCAAACGGCGGCACATCTCGAGCGTCGAGGACTCACGACCCGCTTGCACTTGCGCCACGTACACATGCCTGCTCCTTTCCCTCGCACATGTCGAACCGCTCCGTCAAAAGAAAGAGGATGAAATAGCTGCGCCCCGCCGCCGCCCTCAGGCAACGGCCGCCCATGCAGAGCCGGCTGCGCATCTATTCATCCTCTTGTCGATCGACGGAACGCGCTTTGCGACGATTTCGCCTTCTCAAGATATGTAACGAGCCTTGCGACTCCCGTATTTGTTGCTCAAATACAAACAAATCACGGCGAAAGAAAAAGGCGACGAGCGCCCTTCCCTCCCTTAACGATCATGCAATGTTGCATATAGTCCGTTGTTATATACACAACATCCACGATACGCTGCGACGATGCGAAACATACTTCAAATAAAAGTCGGTCTGCGCATCAAGGATCTGCGAGCCGTCCACGATGTCAGCCAAGAGCGGTTCGCCAACAAAATCGGCATGGACCGCACCTATCTGGCCTCCATCGAGGTCGGGCAGCGCAACGTCACCCTGCAGAACCTCGCGAAAATCGCGAACGGGTTCGACATGACGCTTTCCGAGTTCTTCGAGGGTATTCCCCGCGTCGACCCAAATACCTGACCATTTCGATCAGCGGTTCGTTCGTCGCGGTCTTTATTATACCTACATGTTGTATAAACACAACAAAAAGGTAACGAATGACGATAAATCCGCAACGAGCGGCATTGCCATACCAACGCCGTCCCGCAGCGCAACGGAATCGCGAGCTCCGTCGCTGGTCGAGACGATCCCCTCCGTCAGTCCGCCGCCAAGGCGCACGCCTCTTGCTTGAAGAGCGGATGATCGGTACCCAGACCTGAAGCTCTAACGAGACACCGGGAAGTTTGGCCGTGATCTCGAGGGTGCCGCCCAGGCTGGTGATGTAGCGCCGCAGCGTCTCCACCTGCATGACGTCGATGCTGCCGTTCTCCAGGTCGGAGATGCGCTTCTGGCTGACGCCCATCTTGGCGGCGACCTCCTTCTGCGTCATGCCGCACGCCTTGCGCGCCTGCTGCAGCTCATAGCCCTTGATCTTCGCCTCGACGAGAAGACGGCCTTCCTCCAACATTTCAGGAGTGATGTCAGGACGCGTTTCAAGAAATTCTTCGATGGAAAGGCTCTTCTTCATTTCTCATCCTCCAACTCGCTCAAATGCTGTCGGTAAAGCCTATCGGCTCTCGGAATAGCCCGCGCATACCAACGATTCCATCGCTCGCGGGTTCCGCCAGCCGATTTGTCGCCCGCCAGCAGCGTCACCGCACGCCGCTTCGGGTCGAACGCGAACAATATCCTGATCTCGCTTCTGCCGGAAGAAGGAGGTCTAAGCTCTTTCATGTTCTTGAACGACGAACCTTTCACCGTGTCCACAAGCGGCCTTCCCAGTCCTGGGCCCACATCGCGAAGCTCGTTCAGCGCCACCGTCACACCGATGATCGTCTCCTTATCCTGCTCCTTAAGCCATGGAGCTATCAGGCTCAGGTCAACTTCCCAGTTCCCCATAATATACCTCACACGTTATTTTATGTCCAGCATTCCTCCTCGTTCAATGATAGCGACGCGATCTCACGCGCAGATGGCAGGGATCTAGCGCGGGTTCCCCCTGAATCCAGCGCCTTTCCCACGCCGCCCCAACGCGGTTTCCACGCGCGGCACCTACGAATCCAACGCGGATTACACGCGGTTCACCGACAAATCCAACGCGGTTTCTATACGATTCAAAAGAGCCGTCGCCCCTGCAACACGAAAACGCCCCCTGTGCATCTTCGGGATGCACAGGGGGCGCAAGTAAAGCTGACTACATGAGTCCGCGATGCTTCCACCTTTGAAGCGCTCGTTGATCGCCTCCATGATGGCACCGTCCTGCGGTCGTTTCGCTCAGGATGGCAACGTGCGGAGCCCTGGCGGCTTCGTCCAGAACGACGAATCGCACGGGTTCCTTCGACAAGTGGCTCGATGGCCGAACGCCGGATCGCAAAATCAACCGCGCACCTCGACGGCGCTCCGCACGCCCTAGCGCTCAACCCACCTTCGGCCGCTTTCCTTCGCCCGGTACATGGCAACGTCAGCGCGATCCAGCAGCGAGCGAACGGTGTCATCCGGCCGCACGAAGCACACGCCGCAACTTGCCGCAAGCGAGAACGACCCCGCCTCAGCCTGGAACGCATGGCGCTCGATCGCGTCGATCTCAGCGAACAGACGCTCCAGATCGCCTTCCGAAAGTCCTTTCGGCGCGCACAGCACGAACTCATCGCCGCCGAAACGTCCGACCCACCCGTCGAAAGAGCGTGAGAAACTGCGCATCTTGCTCGCGAAGTACTGCAAGGCGTCGTCGCCGGCAATATGCCCGTACGTATCGTTGATCTGCTTGAATCCATCGATGTCGAGCAGAACCACGGCGGCCTCTCCCGCCGGCGATCCGCCACGTGCAGCCTGAACGAGAGATTCCAGCTCGTTGTTGATGAAGGTCTTGTTGTACAGCTTCGTGAACCCGTCGCGCACGGCGAGTTCGTTGAACTTCGTGATCATTTGGGTGATCTCGATGTTGTCGCGCACCTCGATGTCGGCCACCAGCAGGCTGTCCGTCACATCCTTGATCAGCTCGAGCACAAGCTCGGCGCCCTCTATGTCCATCGGCACGCTGGTTACGTGAAGCACGCGACCGTCGAGGTACTCGATCTTGAACACGGCGTCCTGCATCGTCAGGCAAACGCGCGACGAGCAGTTGAGACACGGATCGTCCTGGTTCCACAGCTGGTAGCAGGGACCGTCGACCTCGATCAGACGATCCCCATCGCGGTCGTACGCGAACACCCGGTGGTCGCGCGGATCGACCAACCGGTAATAATCGAATCTCAGCAGGTCGGTCGCGGCGCTCGCAACCTCAGGATGGATGCTCGCGTACGGGAACACAGGCTACCCCAGCTCCGCCAGCTGCGCTTCCACGCGAGCCAGCTTGTCGGTCATCTCGGCATGCTTGGCGCGATCCTTCTCCACGATCTCGGGCGCGGCCTTCGCCAAAAAGCCCGGGTTCGACAGCTTCTTGCCCAGCTTCGCGGCGTCGGCGGCCAGCTTCACGCGCTCCTTCTCCAGGCGGGCGCGCTCGGCTTCAAAGTCCACCAGGCCCGACAGCACGATGTACACCTCGAGGCCCGGCGCCAGCGTCACGCTGGACTCGGCCGGCTTCTCCACGTCGGCGGCCATCTGAAGCGAGGCCACATTGCCCATGCCCTCGATCAGCCCGCGCTGCGCCTCCAAGCGCGCGATGTCGTCCTCCCCCGCTTTCACGGCCACGGCCAGCTGCGTCTTCGGCGAGATGCCGTAGCGGGCGCGCGTGCTGCGGATGGCCGATACCGTCTCGCACACCATGTCGATGGCACGCTCGGCATCCGCGTCCACGTACTGCGCCAGCGCATCGGCATCGGGCCATGCGGCCACGATGAGGTACGGCGCTCCGTGCGGTCGATAGGCAGCTGCTGATAGATCTCTTCCGTCACGAACGGCATGATGGGGTGCAGCAGGCGCAGCGCCTGGTCGAGCACGAACACGAGGTTACGCTGGCACGCCGCGCGATCCTCAGGCGAGCCGTTCAGGCGCGCCTTCGAAAACTCGATGTACCAGTCGCAGAACTCGTTCCAGAAGAACGAGAACAGCTCGCGCGTGATCTCGCCGAACTCGAAGTTCCCGTACGCCTCGTCGACGCGGGCCACGAGCCCCGCCAGGCGCGAGAATATCCAACGGTCGGCCGGCGTCACGGCTCGGGCGCGCCCGGCACGTAGTCGTCGAGGTTCATCGTCACGAAGCGCGCCGCGTTGCGGATCTTGTTCGCGAAATTGCGCGAGCTTTCCAGCTTCGCCTCGTTGAACTTGAGGTCCTGCGCACCCGTCACCTGCATGAGCAGGCCGAAGCGCATGCCGTCGGCTCCGTAGTCCTCCATGAGGCGCAGCGGGTCCACGCCGTTGCCGCGGCTCTTCGACATGGGCTTGCCGTCGGCGGCCATCACGTGGGATGGATGATGACGTGCTCGAACGGGATGCGATCGGTGCAGTACATGGATGCCATCACCATGCGCGCCACCCACAAGCCCATGATGTCGCGAGCCGTGGACAGCACCTGGGTGGGATACGCCTGCTTCATCTGCGGCGCGTCCATGCCCTCCTCGGTCCAGCCATCGTGCGAACGGCCACAGCTGCGACGAGAACCACGTGTCCAGCACGTCCTCGTCCTGGCGCACGGGCTTCCCGCACACGGGGCACGTCTCGACGTCCTCCACCGACGCGTCCTCCCAGCCGCACTCGTCGCAGTAGAACATGGGGATGCGGTGGCCCCACCACAGCTGGCGCGAGATGCACCAGTCCTTGAGGTTGTCCAGCCAGTCGAGGTACACCTGCTTCCAGCGCTCGGGGTGGAACTGGATGGAGCCGTCCTCCACCACGCGCGCGCGTCCTGCTTGAGCCGTCCACGGCCACGAACCACTGCTCGGACTCCCAGGGCTCGAGCTTCGTGTGGCAGCGGTAGCACGTCATGACGGAGTGGTCGTGGTCCTCCACCTTCTCCAGCAAGCCCAGCTCGTCGAACGCGGCCACGACGGCTTCGCGGGCCTCGTCGCGGTCCATGCCGCTGAACGCGCCGAAGCCGTCCACCACGTGCGCGGTCTCGTCGAAGATATTGATGCGCTCGAGGCCGTTGCGCTCGCCCATCGCCCAGTCGTTCGGGTCGTGCGCGGGCGTGGTCTTCACGCAGCCGGTACCGAACTCCCTGTCCACGTGCCAGTCGGCGAAGATAGGGATCTCGCGGTCCACCAGCGGCAGCTTCACCGTCTTGCCCACGAGGTGCTTGAAGCGCTCGTCCTTCGGGTTCACCGCCACGCCCGTGTCGCCGAGCATCGTCTCGGGGCGCGTCGTGGCCACCACGAGGTACTCCAGGCCGTCCTCGGGCTCGGTCAGCGGGTAGCGCAGGTACCACAGGTGCCCCGCCTCGTCCACGTACTCGGCCTCGTCGTCGGAGATGGACGTCGTGCAGTGGGGGCACCAGTTCACGATGCGCTTGCCCTTGTAGATGAGGTCGTCGTGGTACCAGTCCACGAACAGCTTGCGCACGGCCTTCACGTAGGCCGGCTCCAGCGTGAAGTGCTCGTCGCGTAGTCGCACGAGCAGCCCATGCCCTTGATCTGGTTCACGATGGTGGTGCCGTACTCCTTGTACCAGTCGTAGCACGCCTCGATGACGCCTCGCGGCCGATTTCCAAACGGCTGATGCCCTGGTCGGCCAGCTTCTTGTCCACCTTGGTCTGCGTGGAGATGCCGGCGTGGTCGGTGCCGAGGATCCAGCGCGTGGGACGGCCCTGCATGCGGGCGCGGCGGATGCACGTGTCCTGGATGGTGTCGTTGAGGGCGTGGC
>ENA-OQDE01001028-OQDE01001028.1-human-gut-metagenome-genome-assembly--contig:-NODE-1028-length-12450-cov-1.751684_pt1 | contig 12450 bp, 18 predicted proteins | sample MGYA00242768_ERZ504595 | MGnify/ENA primary metagenome ERZ504595 (study PRJEB26092, sample SAMD00036307) | human gut metagenome | host: Homo sapiens | study: EMG produced TPA metagenomics assembly of...
CTCACGGGCCGCAGGATTGAAGACGTGACCGTCGTGGTGGTGGGGGCCGGCGCGGCGGGCATGGCCTGTGCGCGGTTCTACTGCGCGCTGGGGGTAAAGCGCGAGACATCCGTATGTTCGATTCCAAGGGCTCATTCACAAGAAGCGCTCGAATCTGGCCGAATACAAGCTGGAATTCGCGCAGGAGGAAGATCTGGGGACCTCGCGGACTGCATGAAGGGCACGGACCTGTTCCTCGGCCTTTCCACCAAGAACCTGGTTTCGCAGGATATGGTGCGCTCCATGGCCGACAAGCCGGTGTTGTTCGCCATGGCGAATCCGGATCCGGAAATCTCGTATGAAGACGCCAAGGCGGCCCGCCCCGATTGCATCATGGGGACCGGGCGCTCCGACTACCCGAACCAGATCAACAACGTACTTGCTTTCCCGGGAATCTTCCGTGGTGCATTTGATGTGAGAGCAAAAGAAATCAATGACGAAATGAAATTGGCAGCGTCTGAAGCACTTGCAAATCTGATCACAGATGAGGAACTTTCTCCGGAGTATATTATTCCGAAGGCATTTGATAAGCGAGTAGGACCAGCGGTAGCCAAAGCGGTTGCTGAGGCAGCAAAGAGAACCGGTGTAGCTCGTATTTAAACGAGATACGCAGGGGTAACACCGGAAAGTCATGAGACTGCACTGAAGGTCATGAAAGCGTGCCAGATAGAGGTTGTCGAATGAACGGATTACAAAAAGATATAGAATAAAGTAAAGCAGAAGGGGTTGTCGGTTAATATCACATTTCGGCATCCTCAGTAGCAATTGAAGGATCCCTGCAAGGACAAGGCTTGTTAGCTTCCACCTTGCGTAGGATCCTTTTTTCTATGAAAGATGAAATTTATTTTTGGCCGCAAAAATCCCTTGTCTGGATTTTTACAGCCACACTTTTGATCAAGCTGTTTTTTTCGGTGTTTTTCCCTCAAACTTCTTTAATTTTTCATTGAGAAAACGGCAGTATTTATTTATATTCCTTCCGATTGCGGTCCGCTCAAGAGATTAAAAGATAAATAAAAGTAAAGTAGTTTGAGATGGGATTAATTTCAATAATTTTCTCTTTTTCTGTTTACGAATCTTTATTTTGATATATAATATAGATGTAACAGAAAACAAATTTGATACAGAGAGGTAACACTATGAAGATAGCAGCCTATTGCCGTGTTTCCACAGATAAAGCCGACCAGCTCAACAGTTTAGAAGCTCAAAAGGAATTTTTCTCCGAATATACGCAGCGTACCGGGGATGTTTTAGTGAAATTATATGCAGATGAAGGTATTTCCGGAACGAAAATAAAAAATCGTAAAGAATTTCTTCGTATGATGGCAGATGCAGAAAAGGAAATGTTTGATATGGTCGTTGTAAAGGATATTTCTCGTTTTGCCAGAAATACCGTAGATCTTTTACAGAATGTTCGCAAGTTGAAAGCGTTAGGTATTGAAACACAGTTCCTTACAGCGAATATGACAAGTATGGGAAATAGTGAGTTTGTTCTCACCATCTTTGGAGCATTGGCTCAGGAAGAAAGTGCCAATACATCTAAGCGAGTGAAATTTGGAAAGAAACTGAATGCAGAAAAGGGACGAGTTCCGAACATTGTGTACGGGTACGATAAAACAATCGGAGACTATTTCAATCTTGAGGTCAACAAAGAAGAATCAAAAATTGTAAAGCAAATTTATAAGTGGTACACAGAAGAAGGTTACGGTGCTGCCAAGATTTCCAATATGTTGAATGAAAAGGGATATCGGACAAAGAGAAACTGCAAATGGAGCCAGAATGCCATCTGCCGGATTTTGACCAATGAGATTTATACGGGAAAGATTATCAATGGAAAGCAGGAAATCAGTGATTTTCTGACTGGTCAGAGAAGAGAGAAGGATGAGACGGAATGGCTTGTTGTGGAACGTCCAGAACTTCGTATTATAGAAGATGAAGTGTTTGAAAAAGCACAGGAAATTCTTCGTGGAAGGAACGATGCATTCAATCTGAATCATGAGCGACAAAGCAATAAATATTTGTTTTCTACATTGATTAAATGTAAAGAATGTGGCTGGTCTTTCCGAAGAACAGTTCGTACTTACAAAAATACGTATGTGCGTTGGGTTTGTTCCGGAAGAAATGGAAAAGGAGCAGATAGTTGTCCAAATAAAACAGTTGTAGATGAAGAAGAATTAATTCAGGTTTTACAGGAATATTTTAATCGGGTTCTTCAGCAAAAAAATAAAGTAATTGACTATGTTGTGAAAGAATTCCAAAGAGTGTACAAAGCAAAAGATGAAAATGCAGAGTACGAGAAGGAATTGAATTTGCAGATTGCCAGATTACAGAGAATGCGACAGAAATATATGGATATGTATACCGATGATTTGATTTCAAGAGAAGAATTGAATGATAAGTTGGGTGGTACTCGCCAAGAACTGGATCGTCTGGAAAATGAATTGAAAATGGTATCCAGCAATTTGACAAAAGGAGATCAGATGGAAAAAATCTTAAATGATACCTTTAAGCAGATTGAGGATATTACAGATGTTCATGAGATGACCAATGTACAGTTAAAGAGACTGATTAAGAAAATAGAAGTAGACAAAGATGGAAATGTGGATATTTACCTTCGTTTACTAGGTGATTTGGGATTAAATGAAAGCATTTTAGTGGAAGACGAATGTAAAAACAAAACAGCTCTAAATAGTAATGACCAAACATAAAGATGTAACTGATCGTTTGCTTCAAATTAATCCTGTGCTTGCAGTGAGTGCAAGAAAAGTTCTGGATCAGAATAAATCAGAGCGTCATATTCGGGGAGGAATGGCGACGAGGGAAAAATATCTGCACATTGCGCATAGATATTAACCGTTTCGGAAGGCATTGTAAAAATATAATTTCTAGAGAGGGGTATTAGAAAATCATCTTCCTTAACACAATTATGGATGATATAGATTATTTGTGAGAAGGGAGATGATTTTATGTCAGGCTACATACTTTTAAGAAGAGGAAGTTCCAAAGTCATTTAAATCTTCTTTCAGATAATGAATCGCGTCCTCCAGGCGTTTTTGGCGGATTGCGTCTAAAATTAAATCGTGATATTTCATATCAGCCGGGATATTATAGTGGCTCCATTTATTCCAGTGTAATTGTGCATAGCGCGCCATAACATATTCATACAGCTTTTCAGCTGAGCACAGGCATAGTCGTTGCCGCAGAGAGAAAGCAGTGCAATGTGAAAATCCATATTATAAATCCAATGCTCCATGACATCCTCAGTATTTTTGCTGCAGAGAGAAGAGAGCTCATCAAGATGCAAAAGCTGTTTTTCAGTGATAGTGTCGAAGCAGAGGCGCAGCATTCCGGTTTCAAGTACCATTCGATATTCTAACATTTTTTGTACGTCCTCGGAGGTGAGTGCGATCACTTGGTAACCACACCTTGGAATGTTTTTTAAAACGCCCTCGTGGCATAGGGCAGTCAAAGCTTCACGGATTGGTGACTTGCTGTAACCGTATTTTTGAATTAGTGAAGTCTCTGTGATAATTTCATTTGCACGGTATTCAGAGGAATAAATGCTGTTCAATACCGAATCATATACAATTTCTTTTAAATTCTTTTTGCTCATAATGCTCAAGTCCTTTGTTTTGAATAAATAGTCTTAATGAGATTCCATCCTTATCCATGAATAAATTGGGGAAATAGATCGTGCTATAAAACCTTGTGTTTGCAGTAAGAAATTATATCATGAATCACACAGAACAAAAAGAGAGAAGTAAATATTTATCAGAGATGATTGTATTTTATTTTGAGAAGGATTCTTGATTGACGATTAATCATATTAGTGATATTATCAGAAGAAAGAGCTGGTATGACTACTGATATGATTTATATCAGTACAAGGCAGAAAAAACGAATGAGAAGGTAGAAACAGGAAAAATCACAGTTAGAAAAGAGGATGGAAATGAACCAGGAATTGTATCAGAAGTATGTAGAAATTTTGAAAAGCGAGCTTGTTCCGGCGTTGGGCTGTACAGAACCGATCGCTCTGGCGTATGCAGCAGCGGTGGCGAGAAAGGAGCTGGGACAGTTTCCGGAGAAAGTGGAAGTGTTATGCAGCGGAAATATTATTAAAATGTAAAAGGGGTAAAGGTTCCAAATTCCGGAGGATGAAAGGCGTAGAGGCTGCGGTTATCTTAGGAATTGTCGGAGGAAAGGCAGATCGAGAACTAGAAGTTTTACAGAGTATTTCTGAAGAAGACCGGGAAAAGACACGGCAGCTTTTTAAAGAGGGATACTGTGAGTGTAAATTAAAAGAAGGGACTGCAAACCTTTATATTGAAGTGAGGGTATGGGCATCAGGCGAAGAGGCGGCAGTTAGAATTGAACATGCACATACAAACATTACAAGAATTGAGCATAATCAAAAAGTGGTATATGAGAATGAAGAAAATTTACAGCACATGAGCTGGATAAATCTTGTCTGAATATCAAAGATATTGCGGCTTTTGCAAATGAAGTGGAGATTGCGGATGTGAAAGATGTCCTGATGAGACAGATTGAATACAATTATGCGATTTCAGAGGAAGGCCTTCAAAATACATGGGGAGCTCAGATTGGAAAGATTATCAGGGAAGAAGAAGGAGATCAGCTGAAGTGGAAAATGATTTCCAGGGCAGCGGCAGGATCCGATGCTAGAATGAGTGGCTGCTCTCTTCCGGTGATTATCAATGCAGGTTCTGGAAATCAAGGAATGACTTGTTCTCTTCCGGTTGTCGAGTATGCCAAAGAAAAGGGGAAGACAGAAGAAGAACTTTTGAGAGCATTGTGCGTTTCCAACTTGATTGCTCAGGATCAAAAGAGGTATATTGGTGCTCTTTCGGCTTATTGTGGAGTGGTATGTGCAGCGGCAGGAGCAGGCGCGGCAATCACATATTTATGTGGGGGAGATGAAGAACAGATTGAAAATACCGTGATCAATACGATTGCAAATATTGGAGGGATGGTCTGTGACGGTGCGAAGCCAAGCTGTGCGGCAAAGATTTCCTCTGCGCTTCAGTCAGCAATTTTAGGACATGAGATGGCAATGAGAGGCATCCGCTTTGAAGCCGGAGATGGAATTGTCATGGAGAATGCGGAAGATACTGTAAAGGCGGTCGGTTATATGGGAAAAAATGGAATGAAACAGACAGATGTGGAGATTTTGAACCTGATGATCGGAAAGACAAAACTTTCATAAGAAACAGCAGGGGGAATAGAAAAGTACTTTCAGAAGTGGATTAGGAATACCTATTGTGACTATAGTAGAGATTCCTTTTCCGCTTCTTTTTATCAGAGGAAGAGAAGAGCGTCAAGACAGAGAACTATATGTAATGCAAATGGAAGGTGCAGGGAAAAGAGAGGGGAAAATTAGGGAAGAGAAAAAGAGCCTTGTCTGTTATTTTTTTCAGACGTATAATAAAATAGTCAGATGGATATCTGATAAAGCACAAGGGGCGGCAGAGAGAGGCGCTGTACTTTGTGGGTTGTCAGAATCAGGTTGGGTGTTGCAAGAGATAAATCGGGACTATGACAATACATATGGCAGGAGGAGATGAGAGATGAAAATAAGTAAAGAAAGGCAGTTGTTTGATAATAGAGCGCTGGTTGCTTGATCATTCCGCTGATTATCGAACAATTTTAGCTGTCCTCGTAGATGGCAGATTCTATTATGGTGGCGAGTGTCGGGGAGGCGGCAGTGTCTGGCGTATCCTTGGTTGATAATATCGTTGTACTGCTTATCAATATTTTTTCGGCTTTGGCAACCGGTGGGGCTGTTGTCGCGGGTCAGTATCTTGGAAGGAAGAGGGAGGAAGAAGCTTGTAAATCTGCGGGACAGCTTGTATGGTTTGTCACAATCAGTGCGGTGGGAGTGACAGCGATTGTATATCTATGCAAGAGTTTTATTTTACACGGTGTATTTGGAAAAATAGAGGCAGATGTTATGGAGCATGCCAATACGTATCTGCTGATTGTAACTGCATCCATTCCGTTTATTGCTCTTTATAATGGAGGAGCCGCTATTTTCCGTGCAATGGGTGATTCGAAAATACCGATGATCGTGTCCATGATCATGAATGTGATCAATGTGAGTGGAAATGCAATTTTAATTTATGGCTTCCACTGCGGAACAGAAGGTGTGGCAATTCCTACACTGGTTTCCAGAGCAGTTGCAGCGATTCTGATCACCATTCTTTTATGTAATTCCAAGAGGGTGCTGCACTTGGAAAAAACATTCCGCTATCGGTTTGATGGTGCGATGGTCAAAAATATCTTAAAGATCGGTGTTCCAAATGGGCTGGAGAACAGCATGTTCCAGTTGGGGAAAATTCTTGTATTGAGTCTGGTATCTACTTTTGGAACATATGCTATTGCGGCGAATGCGGTTTCAAATGCAGTGGCAATGTTCCAGATTCTTCCGGGAATCTCAATTAATCTGGCAATCATTACTGTTATCTCAAGGTGTGTTGGAGCAAGGGATTATGAGCAGGTAAAATATTACACAAGAAAACTGCATATCATCACTTATGCATGGATGATTGTTGAAAATATTATTATTGCGCTGCTGATTCCTACTATTTTAAAGGTATATCATTTATCAGATCTCACAGCACAGACAACGGAGCAGATTCTTTTGTTCCATGCAGTTGCAGTTGTGACGATTTGGCCATTATCATTTTCGCTTCCGTGTACACTTCGTGCAGCAGGAGATGTCCAGTACACAATGTATATGTCGATCTTTTCCATGTGGATCTTCCGGATTGCGTTTAGCTATGTCCTTGGAAAGTATATGGGACTAGGCGTATTTGGGATCTGGGTTGCAATGGTCATCGACTGGATTTTCCGCGCTATCTGCTTTGTGATTCGATATCTGGGTGGAAAATGGAAGCATAAGGCGACAGTATAAAATGGCAAATACATGTAGGATTGATACAAAAGAAGTAGATTTTTTGGAAAAATATGGAAGAAAAGAAGAAATGCAAAAGGAAAGTGATAGTTTAACTTGTAAAACAGCAAAACCTACTTTATAATAATGACATTGGCAACAGAACATCACAGACAGTTTGCAGGAAAAAGAGCAACTGCAGGGAACTGACAGGCATGCAAATCAGGAAATCTTATAGCTAAGAATACTGAAAGAAGTGCGTGTCAGAATTGTTATCAAGAGAAATGAAAAAATGCAAGGAGGAAACATAGTGAAAAATGAAACAGTCATCGTTCTTGACTTTGGCGGGCAATACAATCAGCTGATTGCAAGACGTGTAAGAGAATGTAATGTATACTGTGAAATCTATTCTTACAAAAAAGATATAGAAGAAATAAAAGCAATGAATCCAAAGGGAATTATCCTGACTGGAGGACCGAACAGCGCATACGAAGCAGATTCACCGACATATTCCACAGAGTTATTTGAACTGGGGATTCCGGTTCTCGGTATCTGCTACGGATCTCAGTTGATGATGCATTTGCTGGGCGGACATGTATGTAAGGCACCAGTCGCGAGTATGGAAAAATTGAAGTGAATGTAGATACGACATCGAAATTATTTAAAGATGTATCTGAAAAGACAATTTGCTGGATGAGCCATAACGATTACATCGAGCAGGCAGCGCCAGATTTCAAAATCTCAGCCTATACAGCAGACTGTCCGGTAGCGGCAGTCGAAAATGAAGAGAAAGGACTCTACGCAGTGCAGTTCCATCCGGAAGTACTTCATACACAGGAAGGAACAAAAATGTTGTCCAACTTCGTATACAATGTATGTGGATGCTCTGGAGACTGGAAGATGGATTCTTTCGTAGAATCATCTATCAGGCAATCCGCGAAAGAGTTGGAAATGGAAAAGTTCTCTGCGCACTTTCCGGTGGAGTAGACTCTTCTGTAGCAGCAGTAATGCTCTCCAAAGCAGTCGGAGAACAGCTGACATGCGTATTTGTAGACCACGGTCTTCTTCGTAAAAATGAAGGTGATGAAGTAGAAGCGGTTTTCGGACCAGAAGGAAACTACGACCTGAACTTATCCGTGTCAACGCACAAGAACGTTTCTATGAGAAACTCAAAGGTGTAGAAGAGCCGGAAAGCAAGCGAAAAATCATCGGAGAAGAATTTATCCGTGTATTTGAAGAAGAAGCAAAGAAAATCGGAGCGGTTGATTTCTTAGTACAGGGAACTATTTATCCAGACGTAGTAGAGAGCGGACTTGGCGGAGAATCTGCTGTGATCAAATCTCACCACAATGTAGGAGGACTTCCTGAGTATGTAGATTTCAAAGAAATCATCGAGCCACTTCGCGATTTATTCAAAGATGAAGTACGTAAAGCAGGACTGAATTAGGAATTCCAGAATATCTCGTATACAGGCAGCCATTCCCGGGACCGGGACTTGGAATCCGTATCATCGGAGAAGTAAATGATGAGAAAGTAAAATCGTTCAGGATGCAGACGCAATCTACCGTGAAGAGATTGCCAAATGCCGGACTTGACCGCAGCATCGGACAGTATTTTGCAGGTCTCACAAACATGCGAAGCGTTGGGGTTATGGGGAGATGAGAGAACTTATGACTACGCAGTAGCGCTCAGAGCTGTAAATACAGTTGATTTCATGACTGCAGAAGCAGCGGAGATTCCTTACGAAGTACTGAATAAGGTAATGAACAGAATTATCAATGAAGTCAGAGGCGTTAACAGAGTCATGTACGATCTGACAAGTAAGCCACCGGGAACGATTGAGTTTGAATAAAATATATGAGCCAAGAAATGCCTATTTTACGGGCTTTCTTGGCTCTTTCTATGTCCGTTGACAATCAAATGACAATACTTTTTTAATATTATTGTAAATAATTTCTTCTTATTTAGCTGGGAATTGACTCTTCCAGTCTAAATATTCTTTTTCTGTAATCTCTTCATTTCTGAATTTCTGGTACATATCAGCCCATGCTCCAATATTATCCAGCATATTTAAAGAATCATGTCCTTTGTCTTTAAACATGAGCTGCGGTACGCCGGATTCATCCCGGTAGGCGTGCAGACCATATTGATCTTCTAAAGCAAATAATGCGTGCATGACACTAACATAAGTATCGAAGTTTGGATCAGACATGGCGTATGGACTGATCTTTAACGAGTTTGCTATTTTTTCTAATTGTTCTGATGATGGAAAACGATTCCCAAGTTCATAATTTCTAATTGCCGATTCGCTCAATCCGGACATGATTGCCAATTCTTTCTGTGTATATCCTTGATCGATCCGGAATTTTCTTATTTTCTCACCTACTGTCATAGGAAAACACTCCTTTGCTGATTGTTACTTAAAAGTATAACATAAACAGTTCAAAAATGAAATATAAAAATAAACCGTTCATTTTTGAAATTATTCTATTGACAGTACGGAAATGAAATGTTATGATGCATATACACCGTTCGATAATGAACTGAAAAAAGAAAGGAGGGATATAGATGGCTAGTAAATTATTTATATCAGCAAAAGAAGTAGCGAAAGAATTAGAAGTATCTGATTCCTATGCGTATCGTTTGATCCGTCAGTTAAATGCGGAATTGGAGCAAAAAGGTTTCGTTGTTGTCAAAGGAAAAATCAGCCGTAGATATTTTGAAGAACGAGTTTACGGTATGAACGAAATGAAATAGCAGGAGGTGATGTTTTGACAGTAATCAAAAACCAAAAGTCAAATACTTACGAGGTAAGAACCTATTATAAGGACTGGACCGGCGTAAGAAAGCAGAAGACGAAAAGGGGATTTAAACGTAAATGTGATGCCAGGAATGGGAAAGAGCGTTTAAGTTAAAGGAGAATTTGAGTCTGGATATGTATTTTGAAGATTTTGTGGATCTTTATCTGAATGATATCAAATCTAGAATCAAATATAATACATGGCTGACGAAAAAGCATATTGTAGAAAAAAAGATTCTCCCATATTTTTCGAAAAAGAAGTTGCAGGAAATAAAACCTTCCGATATTCGCCAGTGGCAGAACACCATGATGAACTATCGGAATAAACAAGGAGAAGGCTATTCACAGGTCTATCTAAAGACCATCCATAATCAGCTGAGTGCAATTTTGAATCATGCAGTTAATTTCTATGATTTGAAAAGCAATGCTGCACGCAAGGCGGGATCTATGGGAAAAGAAAGAACAAAAGAGATGCTTTTCTGGACAAAAGAAGAGTATATGAAGTTCATTGAAGCGGTGGCGGATAAGCAATCTCCTTTTATGCATTTGAAATTCTATATTGGTGTGGAGTGCGTATGGGAGAGTTGTTAGCGCTGACACCGGCAGATTTCGATTTTCAGGCGTGTACTATCCGGATCAATAAATCTTATCAAAGATTAGAGGGGAAGGATATTATTACAGATCCAAAGACTGTGAAGAGTAATCGTATGATCACCATGCCGGAATTTTTAAGCGAAGAATTAGAATCGTATATAGGAATGCTGTATGGTTTAAATGAAAATGACAGGATATTCCAAATTTCAAAAAGCTATCTTCATCATGAAATGGATCGAGGTGTGAAGTTGTCAGGAGTGAAGAGAATACGAATCCATGATTTACGACATTCTCATGTGTCATTGTTGGTCAATATGGGATATTCTGCGGTGGCAATTGGAGAAAGGGTAGGGCATGAGAGTGTGGAAATCACATATCGATATGCACATTTGTTCCCGACAATTCAAACAGAGATGGCGGAAAATCTAAATCAGGAAAGAGAGGAATATCTGGATGAGTGAAAAAAATAGGGATAACAAGAATCGGTGGCGTAATGTGACCATAGCGTTTCGAATGTCTCCGGAAGAAAATGAAGAGCTGGATTTAAGAGTAAAGCTTTGTGGATACCAGACGAGACAAGAATATATCATTGAAAGTGTTTTACATCAAAAAGTCACAGCAGTAGGAAATCCGTTGATGTTAGTACAGTTTAGAAAACAGCTTCGAGGGATTGAAGAGGAACTAAAAAGGTTAACTACATTAGAGGATGCCGATGAAGAGTTGTTTACACCTATTCGAACAATGTTGGAGATATTAAATGCATTTGCAGAAGAAAGAAACTATGAAAGAAGGAAAAAAGAAAAAGCCCAGAAATAAACTGAGCAAGTTCCCTGATCATCAGAATAACTGATATATCACCTTAACAACTTGAGTATATCACAAAATTGTTGTTGCAACAATTGTTAAATTCTGTTTGCCAGGGACTTGCCCGGTTGGGCAGGAGGTGGAAATGGAAGATAATTATAGAGAAATAAAAAAGGCAGAACCATGCCTGAAATTAATCCACATGGATCAGGTTGAAGTGGAAGAAATTGAATGGCTCTTTTATCCGTTCATACCATACGGGAAGGTCACCATTATTCAGGGAGATCCTGGAGAGGGTAAGACCACCGTGGTGTTGCAGATCATTGCAAAGTTAACAAAAGGAGAAGCAATATTAAGTGAAACAAGCGAAGGAAAATCCGAAGAGACAGGCGTAGAGCCAATCAATGTGATTTATCAAACAGCTGAAGATGGACTGGGCGATACAATCAAACCGAGATTGTTAGCGGCAGGGGCAGATTGTTCCAGAGTCTTGGTGATTGATGACCAGGATCAGCCATTAACAATGGTAGATGAAAGGCTGGAAGAAGCGATTATACAGACGAAAGCAAGACTTGTAGTGTTAGATCCAATTCAAGGCTTTCTAGGGGCTGGTGTTGATATGCATAGGGCAAATGAGATTCGCCCATTGATGAAAAGAATTTCTGTATTAGCAGAGAAATATCAATGTGCCATTATTCTGATCGGTCATATGAATAAGAATAGTAATGGAAAATCATCCTATCGTGGGTTGGGGTCTATTGACTTTCAAGCGGCAGCAAGAAGCGTATTGATTGTTGGAAGAGTGAAAGATGAACCGGAAATCCGAGTAATCTGTCACGTAAAGAGTTCTCTTGCTCCGGAAGGAGATGCTATCGCCTTTCGATTAGACAAAGAAAAAGGATTTCATTGGATTGGAAAATATGACATCAGTGCAGAGGACTTATTGTCTGGTGATGGACGAGGGCAAAAGATCCGAAGTGCGAAAGATTTTTTAAAAGAGATCTTAGCAAATGGATCAATGGAACAGGCAAAAATAGCGGAAGAAGCAGAAGAACGAGGAATTAAAAAGAAAACACTTTGGAATGCGAAGAAAGAGCTGCAGATTGATTCCGTGAAGATAGGGAATAAATGGTTTTGGATGTTACAAGACGAGTAAAGGAAGATGCAAGATTACCATATCTTAAAGAATAGGGAATCTTGCCACCTTGAATAAAAAGGAGTGAAGCGATGAAAAAAGTACAGATTGATTATGAACTGTTTCGAAAATTGAATCTTTTATCATCTGGGTTCAGATGATCAGTATGAA
>ENA-OQDE01001029-OQDE01001029.1-human-gut-metagenome-genome-assembly--contig:-NODE-1029-length-12444-cov-2.807908_pt1 | contig 12444 bp, 10 predicted proteins | sample MGYA00242768_ERZ504595 | MGnify/ENA primary metagenome ERZ504595 (study PRJEB26092, sample SAMD00036307) | human gut metagenome | host: Homo sapiens | study: EMG produced TPA metagenomics assembly of...
TTATTCAGATGCAAGCTGTGAAGACATAACAATCATATTTAAATTGTTTTCTTTGCCTGATTATTAAGTAACTACTACAAATAACACACTCCCGTCTTCACTTTCCGCTGTAATATAATCCACATTAGGATTATCCACGCTGACCAAATCTTTGCGAAGAATCAGACTTGCTTTTTTTCCGTCCACTATTCCTGACGCAAATCCGGCTGTTCTATGAGTTCCGACCTTAGGTGTCATAAACCCTCGCGGAAAAGAGATCTTGCCATTTGAACGTAACTCCGCTTCTGCAAGTAGATAATCATAAATCCATCCGATCTGCCACCAGGCATGATGTGGGAAAAGTCCTGCTCCATGGTCAAAACGATTCCAGTAATAAGAGCTACTCCGGTTTCTTCATTCACAAAAGCATCTCTCCCCAAGCTCCCAAACGAGCCATATCACGAAAGATTTCATCTTTTGTGAGTGAATATAATTTAAGGAAAAAGGCACAATGGCTAGTTAGCAAAATAGGTCCGGCATTTACTGCAGAGCCCATTGAACCACCGTGTTCAAAGTTTAACCCCACCTGGCTCAATTGCCAATCTTCCACTTTTTTCCCATTCAAATATTTAATATCCCGGCTTGGTATCGGATGAGTGTAGATAGAAGTAGTATACATCTTGCCCGTTTTAATTGCAGCATCCAAATATCTCTGCACAGAGGTCAACTCGTACAATTCAAGCATAGCACCGGCAATTTGTATCGTAGCAAAATCGTTCACAAACCTCGCATCTCCGCAGACACCTAAGAAATGTCCTTTTTGGATGGAATGGTCTATCAACCAGTCAGCAGCTTTCTTCGCTGCAACAAGATATTTTTTATCCCCCAAAATCTTATATGCGATGATTAATCCGTAAAAAGTAGGACGCAGATCTGTCAAATCTGTATAAATAGGTTTATGCGTTGTATGATCGTATGCAACCACCCAATTACCTTCTGGCCGTTGCCAGTCTAATAGTCTTTCTGCCCCATTTTTCAAAAGCTCTAGAATTTCCTTATTATCCGGCTCAAACAGTAAGATATTTCCCAAATCCGCCATAGTATAATAAGTGATAGCCACCGGTTCAAAATGGCTTCCCCATTCTTCCGTGAATCTTTTTGATTTAGCCAGATAATATTGCCCTTCTACAGCTCCCTTGAAAAATCCTTCACGAACCTGCTGCAATATCTTGAAATTCCTGATACCAGGAATACGTGTTTCTTTCATCAATGAATCCTGAGTCAACTTAGCCAGCATCCATACGGCTCCTATATCCGAATTTTTCATAGCATCTTTATCAGCTCCGGAAACTCCCGACATATAAGACTGGGCAATAACCTTTTTCCCTTTATACATTTCTTCATTCCATAAAGCTGTCTTATCATCCATAACATAATCATACAACTTCATCAAACGATCTGTCAACGATTGCTTGTTTTCTTTTAACTTGAAAGAATAGTCCAAATGATAAATATCATACACAGCATGTTTATATACCGTATACCAGTCCGAATCCTGAAGAGTTATACGGATTCTGAACTTAGCCGTTTCTCCCTTCTTCAGATAAGAGCCTTTCTCACCTAACACCGGACGATATGCCATCGGAGTCAATTGCAACTCACGATTCATATGCGACAAAGCAATATTCCATGACTTCACATGAGTCACCTCATCTTTCTCATAAGGATTCCTATCCTGACCAGGCTCCGGAATTATGGCCATTGTCATACCTGCCTTATTACTCATGATAGAAGCATTGTAGTAATGGTACTTTCACGGCATAACACCGGATATTTAGGCAGCCCTTGTGCATAAACATAGGATAAAGGGAATGATTCTTGCAGTTGATTCCCCTGATAAAATCCTGGTACGATTCCCCATCCAAGATCATCTTCAACCAAAGTACTTATGGTAGGAGTAGGTAGGGAATAATATCCTTCTTGATTCACAGTCAATGATATTTCTACATTAATATCAGAATGATATTTGTCATCAAACTCCCATTTTGCCTTATAGACTCCATATTCCGTCGGATGCTCAAACACAACTGTTCCTCCTTCCTTCCATCCCCTATCAGGGAAGAAGGTGGAGTATCTACCAGCTCTATTCATAGGAACCGCAGAGATGGCTCTCAAGAAATCAGGCTTTACATACCTGAATGTTTGTTCAGGAAAGTCTAATGTATCTCCATTCTCTACGATAGCTAAAGGTTTTATGGTCGGCTTTACATTGTCATAAATGAGGTTATATTTCCCCGAAGGACGACCAAACGCCTTATATCCTTCGGGGGTTTTTCCTTCAAACAATGTCATTACCCATTTACCTTCATGCTTTTCCCATAAAATATTTATTTTCCCTTTGACAGTGATAAGCTCTCTTGTGCACATATCGACATAGAAGTCACACTGCAAAGCACCACAAACAAAACTTACTAAATATTTTCTTAAAGCACTCAATCATTTTATCTCTTTTTCTATCATTGATTATTTATCATCACCGGTATATATCAGACGAACTACTATCGGAGCATTCTTTCCTAAAGCAATGGCTCTTGCTCCTCCTTTAGCTGTTGCAGCGGCAATCTCCAACGTAGCAAATTGAGAAACACTATTTATGGCAAAAACCATATGCAATCCATCCAGATCTCCAAATTCTTTGATATACAGACTTCCATCTCTATTTGTACCACATGGGGCCATATTCATCCCCCAAGAATTCATCAGATCTTTCTTAAGCTTTTTATCACCTATCTGTAGGGAAGGATAGACTTCCGGACATCTCAAGACCTCCAGATAATCACAAACATCCAAAGAAGCTTTGGCCAGATTTACAAAATCCTGTAATTCAGGAACCCGCCACCCTTCAGGAGCTAACAAACTCGGCCAAGTTACTGATGATGAATTATCACCTATCAATCCGATACGATAATACATTCCGGCAACTTTACGGATTGCATCCGGAACAAGAGTAGTTGCACTCTTCTTAGCTTCTTCGGCAGGGAAACATTGAGATTTGTCATTTTCCTGTCCTTCACAAATAAGCGATTCACCTGTATTCAATTTAGTAGTTCGAAGGTTTTCAGCCAACCATACAACTTCAGAATCACCATTCGAAATTACAGCCACTTTATATGTAATCGATTCATCACCACGAACATCCGTAAAGATCTTCGTTCCATACAATTTAAATCTCCAGGCTGAATTCGCCATCAGGCGGTCTCCCACTTTCACATTCCAATAAAGGTATTAGCTTTATAACGTTTCAGTCCGGCTGCCTTATTATCCACCATTTCCTGTAGCTGGCTATATGTTAGAGCTGTGGATGTTTTTCCACTTCCATATCAATTAATGGGTCAGACAAATCTGCATTAGCACTAATTAAGAGCTGATAAGATTCTGTATCCGGCATAGGTTCCCATGAAAACTTCACCTCTGTATCCATTGCTTCATAGTCTAGTTCTAAAGTAGTATCCTTAGTTGGCGTTAACGGCTGTGCCATTAACCTTGTCACCACCAAAGAACGAATTCCCGCAGATGAAGGCTGAGACGATTTCCCGGATTGTACTGTCCAATAAATCTTACCCGTATAACCGGAAGCAATTCCCAATTTAGCCGCAATATCATTCATATCAGAAGAAGATATCAAATGAGGAGTTCTTCTTGCTTCAACAACTACCGGACTCGACATATCCTCGCTATTACTTAAAAGCAAATTATATTTGTCCACTAAAAAAGCTTCCTGCCAGGCAAAAGTGATCTGGCGTACTTTATCCAAATCAATTGAGACATCATTTTTAGGAACAGCCAATTCAATTTCCGACGTCACAAGTGCTGGACGTTCAACATCATCTTTACAAGACCAACATGCCAATCCTGTAAATACTAATAATAGAAATGAAATATATTGTTTCATGATACTTTGTTATTCAAGATTAATACATTATTTTATTTCATATACTTATACAATGGATCCGGATCTGACTCCACCCCATTGAAATGGAAAAATAAACTTAAGGCAACAGGCTTGGGACGAACTCCCAACGGCTGCATCGGTGAGTCAAAAATCCCATATGTCTGCTCTGTCTCTACAACAGCGCTTCCTGCAGATGTCCAGTTGAACATTCTGAACATATATACGGACTCTATCGTTTGAAGACGTTCTGTCAGGGCTACAATAGCAGGTACACACACATCTGCTATCAATTCTTCCCTCCGTTCAAGATAACTGTCAAAATAGCCAAACTCGGAGATTATAATCTTTCTTCCTGCATCACCATGATCAACAGCAATCTGATACAATGACTCATTCATTGCCAGCCATGATAAGGTATGTCCTTCATGAATATAAGGATGCCAGTTCAAATATTCAAAGTAATGGCTTGGATCAGTATCAACGGCCAGTTTCCGTTTGCCTCCCTCCATACTGGTCGAAGGTAATTTTCCCGATACAACATGATCATATATAGCACTCAAATATGCTTTCGTTTCGGGAATATCGACCATATAAAGACCAGGAGCCACGACTTTTGCTTTCGGATTTGCCGCTTTCACTCCCCTATTGGCATAATAACAAATATCCGCTGTCACCAATGCCTGCTCACTAGTAGTGAATATAAAAGGCGCATTTTCTTCTGCTGTTGCCCCATCTCTAAATCCATCCTTACATAAATTGTGACCTTCGGGGCGTTCAATTCATTTCCCACTTCAAACTGAGTCACATCAGGGAAAGCAGCTGCTAACATTTTATAGCTATCTTCTATCTGCTGCATAAACTTTATATAAAGTTCGGTTCCGGTTCCGGGACAGCTTTCCAATGTGAACGTGTATATCCATAAGGATACATATAAGCTGCATTGGTGAGCATTATATTACGCACTCCTTTTTCTGTCAACAGAGCAGCATAATCCTTAAAATTCTGAAGATTATCCTCTTTAAATATCAAGTTTCCTTCAGCATCGTGATCAAATACCCATGAAAGATGGAGCAACATTCGGAAAGACTTAACTCCCAAGGCCCCGCACATATCAGCAACCAACTGTGGAGTTACCCCATTATCAGACTGTCCGCCAATGTTCTCGCCCACTTTGGGCTGCTCATGAATACCGAACATATTACTTCTGTCAACACTATAAGCCGGAGGTAAAATGGGAGAATTCTCATCATTATCATTACAAGATGCAAAGTTAGCAACCAATAATGCACCAGCCATTAAAAATAGCCATCGGCGATATATATATTTCATTTTCATCATACTACTAAATTTAAAAGATATATTTATTTTCCACACACATTCAGTTTCCCGAAAGATACCGTTAGAATCCTGGATTCTGCGTTAACTGCGGGCTCACATTTCTTTCTCGCTGTGGTATTGGCCATAGCTCATGCTTTTGCTGAACGAATGTCCGGTTTTCAACCAAACGATAATCAGAAGAAGGATGTGGCATATAAGCATCATAATCGTACACAGGCTCATCGTTCTCATCAAATGTCACATTCGGCCAGTCCTCAAATTTACCTTTAAAAGGACGTCCCATCACCGGACGATTGGCATATTTCCAAAAGCCATCCCAACGACGGATATCAAAATAGCGGAATCCTTCAAAGGCTAATTCTACCTTACGCTCATGACGAACAATCACCCGTGCTTTTGACTGATCCGACAAAGCCGATAACGACAAAGCCGGCATTTTTACATCATCACGTCCATTGCGAACTTCATTCAAAGCATCAACTACACTTTTATCAATATCATTCGCTTCTATTTTTGCCTCTGCATAAGTCAAAAGCACTTCAGCATAGCGACAGAGAATAAGAGGATAATCCCCTTTTTCATTTTTGTCTGCATAAGAAGGATCACTAAATTTTCTCGTACAATATCCCGTATAAGAGGTATATGGACTAAAGGAATAACAATCCTTATTGGTCACCTTACCATTTTCTGCATAACTCCAACATGAAGTGCTATCAACGTGTGACTCGAATATAAAATCTCCATATCTATCCCCAGGGACTACAAATCCTAAACGCAAACGCGGATCACGATTTTCAAATGGTTTCTTCTTATTAAATAATGGAGACTCTGCAATATTCTTTCCATCAATACAATGATATGAGTCTATCAAATTTTGTGTTGGTACCATAGTGGAATATCCATTCAAATTACGAGACTGCATATGAAGAGGTAACTTATGATACAAAGGAATCTCCGCACTAAATTCCGCTTTCAAAATAATTTCCTTATTATTCGTATCCGTCAATCCGGACACCAGAAACAAATCTCCATATTTAGGATAGAGCTTATATATTTCAGAAGAAATAACCGCTTCAGCAGCCTCGGCAGCAACTTCCCATTTTTTATTATAAAGGGCAATACGTGCCTTATACGCATTTGCCGTCCCCCTTGTAGCACGCCCAAGGCAAAGCGGATCAACATACTGCTCTTCCAACAGGGTAGCAGCATCTGTAAAATCTTTCAAAATCTGTTGAAGCACGATATCCTTAGATTCGCGTACAAATTTAGAGGCTTCAGACTCCGATTCAAATCGGTTTTAGAATTAGAGGCACATCTCCAAAAAAGAAATCAACCGAGAATAATAAAAACCTCTAAGGAAAAGACATTCGCCTTTATATTGCTTATATTGTTCCGGACTCAATACTGCTGATTTCTTTTCTATAATCTCCAGCATTAAATTACACCGTCCAACTCCCTGATAAGCATAATGCCAAACCTCTCTTATTGAATGAAGATTACTGTCATGTTGACCTTGTGCACCTTTTCCAGTCACTTTCCTGACGAGGAAAGCCTATATCAGTCATCAGATCGGGAGCTATCGGAAACAAATATTCTACATTAGGCTGTGCAATCAAAAACGATAACATCCTACTACCCCTCCATTAATTTCACTGGCATTATTCCAAAAAGTATCTTGATTTGGTTTATCCAAAGGATATTTATCCAACACATCACAACCTCCAAATATGAAAAGTAGTGACGTATAAACAATATAGACTATATATTTTTCATATGAATATGTACTTAAGTTAGAAATTGACATTAATTCCAAAAGAATAAGTTTTCAACAAAGGCACTGAATTTTGTGCTTTTGTAGGATGTTGTTCCGGATCATACCCCTCTGTCATTTTATCGAATGTGAATAAGTTCTGGGCAGAAAAGTAAACACGTACTCCGTCAAGGAATGTATGACTAAGAATTTTCCGTGGAATAGTGTAGCCGATCTGAAGATTTTTCAATCTAAGATAAGAAGCATCCTGCAGCCAGTAAGTAGAAGGCTTTATATTATTTGCACTGGAAATAAACATACGGGGATATTTAGAATTCGTTTCTCCTTCTTTCCACATATTATCTTTTTGCCATTGTTGCACTTTTGCACCATTATTAAAGGCCCAGGCAAGATCATCGCGCAAATAGCCATCCCGTTTACCTACCCCCTGGAAGAACAATTCAATGTCAAAGTTCTTATATTCAGCTGCCAGATTAAAGCTATATGTATATCTCGGTATTGTATTACCAATCACGACATAATCTTCCGATGTAATCTGACCGTCGCCAGTATCAGGCATACCATCGCCATCCGTATCAATTGTCGGTTGATCTTTGTATTTAATATCTCCTCCCTGCAGATTTCCGAACTGTGTTACCGGATAAGACTGGGCATCATCGAATGAAGCAAATAAGCCATCTGCTTCCAATCCCCAAATTGAATTAATGGAATATCCCGCACGATTGGTATACAAGTCATCAAAGTTGTTCACGATGCCTTTCATATCCTTGATTTCATTCTTCACGTCCGAAAGATTGGCTGAAATACGATAAGAGAAATCGCCAATACGATCATTGAAAGCAAGACTAAGCTCCCATCCTTTATTTTCAACTACTCCGGCATTTCTCAATGGGGAGTTATTATACCCCATGAAAGAAGGAATATCCAGATTCATCAATATATCGCGGGTTTTCCTGACATAATAATCAAAAGTAAAATTCAATTTATTATTAAAGAAACCAAGATCGATACCTACATTCGTCATTGTTGTTGTTTCCCAGGAAATGTCTCTGAAAGCATAGTCTCTTGCGGCATATCCTTGAACAACCTCACCATTAAACACGACAGGCTCTGCCAGATTTATATCCATAGAGAACGGATAGTAACTTCCAACTTCCTGATTACCCAGCTGTCCCCATGAAGCTCTCAATTTGGCATTGCTTAGCCACTTGATATTTTTCATAAAGTTCTCTTCGCTAATACGCCAACCGGCGGAGAAAGAAGGAAACAATCCCCATCTATTCCTTTGGCAAAACGGGAAGAACCATCATAACGAACATTAGCCTCAAATAGATATTTGCCTGCATAGTCATAGTTTAACCGTCCGAAGAAAGACTGCAATGCCATTTCTGAAGCATTACCGTCAGTAGACTGATTAACCACCGGGAAAGAAGCTATTTGATCATAGTTAAACTCACTCCCTTCTCTACGACCATACAAATTTTCTCCATAATATGTAATCTGCTGAAAACCCGCCAAAAGCTGAATGCTATGCTTATGAAAGTCTTTATCGAAATTAATCAAGAATTTAAAGTCATCGTTAAAAGTATAGTTCCTTCTTTGAACCAAGGCTCTTTTTTGCACCGTTGTCACTAGATTATCATCAACATCATAAAACGGCACAATATTATTGTAAACCTTATTAGAATCAAAATTGAACTTTGGAGAATACGAAACATCCAAACGGATCTCTTTTATCGGAGAGTAAGCTACTTTCATATTCACTACCGCTTCCTGATACCAGTTTCTATTATATCCTTTTAATTTCTCTTGCGATAAAGCCCATGTATTCGCTCCAATTTGTACATAAGCAGGATTACCGTTCGGAGTCACCCATGGGTAAATAGGTGCAGTACGACGAACAGCACCAATAATCGACGCTACATCCGAACCTGGTTCCGAAACAACAGAATGACGACCCGAAATATCAATTCCGGCAGAAGTTTATCATTAAACTTGTAGTCAGTATTGACACGCACACTGTAACGTTTCATATAAGTATCCGGGAAAACCCCTTCCTGGTCTGTGTAATTTAAAGAAGCCAATGCTCTAAGTTTCTCCGTTCCTCCACTCAAAGTTAAATTGTGCATGTGCTGGATAGCCGGTTCTTTATAAGTAATAGCCTGCCAATCGGTATTCGGATAATTATAAGGATCCTGATTCATCTTCGCCTTATAATTCGCAATATAATCTTCACCATATATTACTCCACCTGCCGCACCCGTATTCATATTACGGGTATCATTAGAATTAGCTAGGTCGTACAGTTCCATATAATCAATAGCTCCCAGAAATTTAGGCTGTTCTGTCATCTTTTGCAACCCGACATTACTATTAAAACTAATTCTGAGTTTACCCTCCTCCGCACGTTTGGTAGTTATTAATACCACACCGTTTGCAGCACGTGAGCCGTAAATTGCGGCAGAAGATGCATCTTTCAAAATTGAAATACTCTCAATATCTTGCGGGTTGACGGCATTTACAGAACTGGCAACACCATCAATAAGCACCAGAGGATTGCTATTATTGAGTGTTCCGATACCACGAATCATAATAGATTCATCCTCCTTACCCGGCTGGCCGGAGGTTGAAGTCACCGTTACTCCGGATGCCATTCCTTGAAGTGCAGACATCGTATTCATAACAGGGCGTTTTGCTAAATCCTTACCGCTAACCGCTTCAACGGAACCTGTCAGATTGACTTTCTTTTGAGTACCATAACCTACCACTACCACCTCATCCACCAAATGCGAGTCTTCTTTCAATGTAATAGTCAGTCCAGTACGGTTACCCACCTGAATCTTTTCCGTCACATAGCCAATGTAAGATACCTGCAGAACCGCACCAGAAGATGCTTTCACAGAAAACTTTCCGTCCAAATCCGTAATTGTACCTACTGTTGTGCCCTGTACCTTTACACTGGCACCAATTATAGGTTCTCCATTTACATCCTTCACAATTCCTGTAATCATCCCTTGCTGAGCATAAGTGTTCTGTATCACAAATACCTGAACGATAATCAGCAAGATCCATAGATAGTAATTCTTTTTCATGTTATTAAAATAATGGTTAATGCAAACTTTTATTTATCACTTTATTCTTATTCTATATTAATCTGAAAGATTGCAGCAGGAACATTTTGCATAGGCCGTTCCACTTCCAGTTTAATAAGTTGGTTATTATAGGAGCATCTAATTTTATTTCATTTATTGTATGATAATTCCCTACACATTCGAAAAAAACAGTTCCTTTATCATCTGACAGTTTATATCTCCGCAAACAGAAAGGCATCACATTTTCAGGATGTCCCATTTGCACAGATTCTAAAGAATGATCATAATCCGTATCCATAAAAAGTAATATTCTGCTTATCTTTTGAGGCATATCCCATTTGAAAGTTATCTCCGGATAGACATCTTCTAAAGAAGCTACCCATGCATTAGGTTCCGTAGTAGGACGCACATATCCGTTAGTTATATTTTCACCACCGAAAGACTCGATAGCAGGCGTTATTTTCATTGCAATGTTATGCCCTGCCGGACGGCGGTCCGGACACCAGAACTCAAAAGACTCAAGTCCTGTACCTTGGAGGAGTTTGAAAACCGTGGTTGTTGACAGCATAATTAAACTTATTAAACACAGACAAAAGCCCCGTACAACGCATTTCGCTCATACGCAGACGTATCTTATCATTTCGCATGAACGTCACAAAGGCATATTGTTGACATGGTAAGTTTTTTGTCAAATCTATATTTACCTTTTGAGTACCTTTCCGCAAATTAAACTTCACTGTTTCTGCAATTATATCCGGCGTATAGTTTTTAGCCTTCTCCGCATAACGTAATTCTACTGTGAGATTTGTTTCCTCACTCGCATCAATTTCTACCTCAAATTTATACAGAATACCCGGTTCTAAAGGTAATAATTGAGCTGTAGAGTAATCTAATGTATACCAAGGACCATCAAAAGGTATTTCTGACAAACTTAGCTCACTTGAAGCGGATACTTTAGCTTTAGCAGCCAGATTTCCATTAACATCAATCGGCACCAAAGGAATACTCTGTCCAGCAAGATTCAGTTTCAGTTGTAGTTTATGCATATGAGTAGCAGCAATGAGTTCAACAGGTAATAATCCATCCGAAAGGCACTGTGCTGCCGCCATTCCAACTGCCTGTCCTCCCAGCCCGGACGTAGCCATCACCCGAGATGAACCATGAGCAACATGAGAAGCACTGATACATCGTCCAGCAAAAAACAGATTCTTTATATCCTTACTCACAAAGCACCGATAAGGAATCTCATAAATACCTTTGGAATGATATTGCATACAGCCATTATGCGTACTATAAACGCCTTCTGCCGGATGGAGATCAATAGCCCATCCTCCAAAAGCCACTGTATCATCGTGATGTCGCTGTTCTATAATATCTTTTTGATCAAGAGTATATTCACCTACAAATCTTCGACTTTCCCTTTTACCTGGTACTAAACCAACCCATTCAAGAGTCATCGTTTCTGCTTCAGGAAAGTTTCCCGAATTTTTTATATAATTCCAGACGCCATAAACGACCTTCCATATTTCCCATTTAATCTCTTCAGTATCATGTATGGTATCTAACCGCCCACCATATTCAAGCCACCAAAATTTACATCCATGTTCACTTGCATTAATACGATTCCATCGAGGAATTTCTTTGATATCTTCCAGCGCATAAGCTGGAGGAACAAATTTCACAGGTTTTCCTGTATCTTTACTATAGAAGTAGATAGAGTGTCCAAGCAATTCACCATATTCTCCTTTATCCGGAGCGAATAATTCACCATATACTTGTTTTTCTTCAGCCCCCATGCGGTAAGCAGCCCCAGCCCGATACGCAATAATACCATCGCCCGAAGCGTCGCAAAAGAGTCTGCCACTGATTTCATAGAAAGTATAATTCTGTGAACAGAAACCGTATATTTTGGATATTTCATCAGGAGACCGCTTTTCAACGTCATAAACCGCTGTATTGAGCAATAATGTAATATTAGGCTCATTACGAACTTTTTCTAATAATAAGGTATCCAGAAGAACAGGATTTCCCTCTTTATTACGATAAAGATTATCTACCAGTATTTCATCAATCAGCCCTCCCTCACGTGACCAACGGTTATTGTTGCCCATATGTGACGTAGCACCCAATATCCAAAGTCGCACCTCGCTCGACGCATTTCCACCAAGCACAGGACGATCCTGCACAAGAATGGTTTTTACCCCTGCACGAGCAGCTGAAACTGCAGCACATATCCCCGAAATACCTCCACCGACAACAACAAAATCGGCAGAAAGCAAAATACTTCTCAGGTTGCGCTTATCTTTTGAAAA
>ENA-OQDE01001030-OQDE01001030.1-human-gut-metagenome-genome-assembly--contig:-NODE-1030-length-12432-cov-3.832426_pt1 | contig 12432 bp, 19 predicted proteins | sample MGYA00242768_ERZ504595 | MGnify/ENA primary metagenome ERZ504595 (study PRJEB26092, sample SAMD00036307) | human gut metagenome | host: Homo sapiens | study: EMG produced TPA metagenomics assembly of...
ATAGGGAAAAAGCAGGGGGAATTTTGCGCGTATTGACCAGGAACGAAGGGTAACCGCAGATGGAATGCTGATAACTGGATTATTTATAAAAATGCATAGATAAAAAAGTTAAAAGCGAAATCCCTGCATCGTGAATTAATGAATTGCAAAAACAGCAGATATTTGCTATAATAATATATGCATGTTAAATGCAACCACAATTCACATAGAAAACGAGGAAACAGACTATGGCATTATTAGAACAGTGGCAGAAAATTGCCTATAATGAGAAAACAGACAGAGGGGAATTACAGAGATTCTGGCAGAGATATTTCCTTTTGGAAAAAGGCGTATATGAGAAGCTTCTTACGAACCGGATGAGAAGGTCGAGGGAACGGTAAAAGAGCTTGCTGATAAATATAATCTGAGCGTCATGGAGATGACAGGTTTTCTGGATGGAATCAATGACAGCTTAGTAGAGCCGAATCCAATCGATACCATGGAGGAGGATACAAAAGTAAGCCTTGCATTTGACAAAGAAAAATTATACAAAAACATGGTAGATGCTAAGGCTGACTGGCTGTATGAGCTTCCACAGTGGAATGAGATCTTCGATGGCGAAACAAAGAGAAGACTGTACTTAGAGCAGAAGAAGTCCGGAACTGTTATTGTCGGAAAGAAAATCGGACGTAACGATCCATGCCCATGTGGATCCGGTAAAAAATATAAATACTGCTGCATGAATAAATAAGTAAAACAAAATCCGGTGTTTTGAATGATATCAGAACACAGGGATTTTTATGTATCTGAAAGGAGAAATTATCATTATGAAAAAAATAAAAGAATTTTTTGCGGATATGACGGAAACTGTTTCTGTCACAAAACTGGATGGAACTTTGATCGTTGCGATCGCAGCGCTTTCCGGCGTGATCATCGGGATGCTGATCTCACCGCGCAAAAATGCAAAATATGGCTGTGGTAACGGTACGACTTATATTACCAACAATGGAGAAGATGACTGGGACTGGGATGACGAGGATACAGAATAAAAATTGTCATAAAAACCAGATATTGTCATAAAAAGAAAACCTGTAAACGCTGTTTCAAAGCATAAATCAGACAAAGGGAGAGAGAATAATACAAGACAGTCAGATCATTACGGAAGAAATGATAAAAATACGAAGGACTGTCCCCTTTTTCATGAGGGAGAAAAGGAGAAAAAATGACAATTCTGGATTGTTCGGTAACAGGCTGTATGTACAACGAGGCAAACTGCTGCCACAAAGGTAATATCAAGGTGGAAGGAGAAGACGCAAAAGAAAGTGAAGATACCTGCTGCGGAAGTTTTGCGGAACGTGGGGACCGATGCGCAAAAAACGTAACGGGAGATGCACCGAAAAATATTGAAGTGGCATGTTGTGCTGCGAACTGTGTCTTTAATAAGGAAGAGAAATGCAGCGCAGACCATATCGGTATCGCGGGTGGTAATGCCTGCAACTGCAGAGAAACGGAATGCGCAAGTTTCTGCTGCGGCTAAGAAGTTTTTGCGCCAGCGGTAACAAGGACGGTAAAACCGGAGATTTTGTATAGAAGTCTCCGGTTTTTCTTATAGCGGAATCTTTAGAAATCTGACATAAAATGCACAGAAAAAATTCAGGTAATCTTAACTTGTATTTTGGTTAGATGAGACTTATAATGCGAATAGAAAATAAGTCATAGAATACATTTCTGAGTGTCAGGAATGCATAAGAATGGGAGGCTTTTAGAATGAGAAAAAAATCTCATATTTCGCTTGCAAGATATATCGTAAACAGTCTGGATGACAAAGAGTTAAAAAAACACAGGTTTTCATTTTATATCGGAAGCGTTCTTCCGGATATCAAGCCTTCTTTTATTTACAAAAGACATGAGATCAATGGAACCTTTCCTTATGTAAAAAACATATTGCCCGGCTGTCGGAAGGGCAGAAGGTCATGAATAAAAAGAACAGAAAATACTATAGAGATTTAGGACAGGTCAGTCATTATCTGGCAGATTATTTTACATTTCCACACAACAAAATATATCCGGGAGGATTTAAGGATCACTGCTCCTATGAGGAAAGACTGAAACGCGATTTGAGATCCTATATCAAAAGCGGAGAGGCTGAGAGGCAGCATATTTCCGGCGGACATTTTGTGGATGCGAAAGCACTCTGCGATTATATCCAGAAAGCGCATGATGATTATATTGAACGAAAACATGATGTCGCAGATGATATCACGCATATTGTTGAGGTAAATCGCAGGGCAATTGAGGGAATGATAGAAGTTCTTGCGAGAAAGAGCGAAAATCACCGTCTGAAACACTCATAATAAGGGAAAACATGGCATCTGGTGTCGAAAAATGGTGAGAAGTGGCATGCTGTTTTGATTGATTTTTGCATGATTTAGGAGTAATATGTAAATATCAACGAAAACAGTATCATAAGTACTATAAAACGCCAGCAACGCGATGAAAGTGGCATAGGAATCTTGGCAGTCAAGGAGGATTCATATGAACAGAATCGAAGAAATTCAAAGGGAAATTGAGTCTGTCCGGTCAGAACTCAATGAATCATTTTTACAGAACGATGAATTCGAGGAATACTATCGAAAGAGTACGGAACTGGATAAACTGATCGAAGAATACTTAGAGAGAAAACAGCAGGTACAGATGAGCTGACAGACAGGCGAACAGGAAAAATATTATTTTAAGAACGATAGGACAAAGGTACTACCGTTCTTTTTTTTGTGCAACAAATTAGTAACATTACCGCAAAAAGCCGTTGGAAAATCAAGGAAATTCTTGATTTTTTCTTAAGAGTGGTTTAAGATGTATATAAATGTGGAGGAAAGTGGTACAAAATGGTGTGAAGTGGCAGATGAGATCCTGTTTGGTGGAAGATCAGATCTTTCGGATTTTAGTTCCACTGAAAGGCAGGTGTTTGTGTTATGTTCATGGGAGAATACAATCACACAGTGGATCCAAAAGGCAGACTGATTATCCCTGCAAAGTTCAGAGAACAGCTTGGCGATGAATTTGTAGTGACAAAGGGATTGGATGGATGCCTGTTTGTGTATACGAAAGAAGAATGGCACAACATCGAGGAAAAGTTCCGGGGGATTTCCATGACCTCTAAGGACGCCAGAAAGTTTTCACGTTTTTTCTTCGCAGGAGCAGCGGCATTAGAACTGGACAAGCAGGGAAGAATTTTACTTCCTCCGGTTTTAAGAGAGTATGCTGATTTACAAAAAGATGTCGTCTTAGTCGGCGTGTTGAGCCGTGTGGAGATTTGGGATAAAGGCAGATGGTTAGAAAATACCTATGACGAGGATGAGATGGATGACATCGCAGAACATATGGCAGAGTTGGGATTTAGCATTTAGAGGTGAGGGCAGTGGAATTTCATCATTATTCTGTATTATTGAATGAAACAATTGAAAATTTAAATATCAGACCGGATGGAATCTATGTGGACGGAACCTTAGGCGGTGGCGGACATTCTTACCAGATATTAAAGCGTCTGGGAGAGAATGGAAGACTGATCGGAATCGATCAGGATGCAGATGCGATTCAGGCGGCAGGCGAACGCCTTGCAGAGTTTGGAAACAAAGCTACACTGATCCGCAGCAATTATGCCAATATGAAAGAAGAACTGCATGCGATCGGAGTGAACGGGGTAGATGGCATAGTGCTTGATCTTGGTGTTTCTTCTTTTCAGTTGGATACACCGGAACGTGGATTCACCTACCGTGAACCGGATGCACCGCTTGATATGCGTATGGATGACAGACAGAGCCAGACAGCGAAAGATATCGTCAATGGCTACAGTGAAATGGACTTATACCGTATTATCCGTGATTACGGGGAAGATAAATTTGCAAAAAATATTGCAAAACATATCGTAAAAGAACGACAGAAGAAAACGATCGAGACAGCGGGAGAATTGACAGATATTATACGCGCAGCCATTCCAATGAAAGTACAGGTGACCGGGGGCCATCCGGCAAAGCGTACATTTCAGGCGATCCGCATCGAGTTAAACCATGAGCTTGAAGTGCTCAGTGATCACTTAGACGAGATGATCGATCTGTTGAATCCGGGTGGAAGAATCTGTATTATCACATTCCATTCATTAGAAGACCGGATCGTAAAATCTAATTTTAAGAGAAATGAGAATCCATGTACCTGCCCGAGTGATTTCCCGGTGTGTGTTTGTGGAAAAGTGTCAAAAGGAAAAGTGATTACAAGAAAACCGATCCTTCCATCGGAGAAGGAACTGGAAGAAAATTCGAGATCAAAGAGTGCGAAACTTCGGGTGTTTGAGAGAAGATAAAGCAGGGAGGAATTAACATGAAGAATCAGACAGAGAGGAGAGCTTCCGAAAGAAATTACTATGTGGATGGCAATACAGTGCGCCGCATGGAAGCAGTGCCTGATTACCGAAGAGAAAGACGGGAAAGAGAAGAGAGAGAACGGGAAGAACAGCTGCGCAGAAGAAAACGCCAGGTAAGAAGAAATCAGGAACGCCAGCTTCGGATGAGCAAGAGGTATGTGGTATTCCTTACAATGGCAGTGACAGTGTTTGGCGTGTTTGCAGGTACTTACATAAAAATACAGTCTGATATGACGGCAAGAATGAATACGATCAGCAGCTTAGAAAGCCAGATCGCTGATTTAAAGGCGGACAATGATGAGGCATATAAGAGAATCCGTATGTCTGTAGATCTTGACAGTGTCAGAGAAAAGGCACTCAATGAGCTTGGAATGTCATACGCAAAAGAATCCCAGATTATCTATTATACTGTTGACAATGATGATTTTATGAATCAGTACAGTGAGATACCGCAGAAATAGCAGAGAGATACTGACATAAGAAATGCAGGGGTAAGGATGGCAGCAAAGAAAAGAAGAAAACCATGGTTGAAATTTCCAAAACGCATGCAGAAAAAACTGATCGTTATGTTCAGTGCGATCGCAGTTTTGCTGACAGGCCTGATTGGAAGACTTATGTATATTGAATATACCAGTGGTGATAAATATGAGAAAATTGTTTTATCACAGCAGGAATATGACAGTCAGACCATTCCGTATCAGAGAGGCGATATTGTGGACAGCAAGGGCACGGTACTTGCAACCAGTATCGCCGTTTATAATGTCATTTTAGACTGTTCCGTCATGACAAGCAAAGATGAGTATATTGAGCCTACCATTCAGGCACTTGCAAGTTGTTTTGAGGACTTAGACAGCAATACACTGTATGGCTATGCAAAAGATCAGAAAGACAGCCGCTATATTGTATTGAAGAAAAAAGCTTCCTATGAGGAAATACAGCCGTTTGTTGAGATGCAGGAGGCTGTTGATGAAAAAGGAAAAAAGGTGAATCCTGACATCAAGGGTGTCTGGTTTGAAAAAGAATACCAGAGAGAGTATCCTTATGGTGCGCTGGGAAGTTCTATTGTAGGATTTACGGCTTCCGGTAACGTTGGAGTGAACGTCTCGAACAGTATTACAACGAGACATTAAACGGTGTGGATGGCAGGGAATACGGGTATTTAAACACAGATAATAACTTTGAAAAAACCATCAAGGCCGCAAAAAACGGTAACACGGTGGTATCTACGATCGATTCTCATATCCAGTCTGTAGTGGAACAGAAAATTGCGGATTTTAACGAGGCCTATACCGGAAATTTCCGCGAGGATGAGCCGGGAGCGAGTCATGTTGGTGTGCTGATCATGAACCCGAATAACGGGGATGTTCTTGCCATGGCAAATTATCCCAATTATGATCTGAGTAATCCGAGGGATCTTTCGGCGTATTATACGCAGGAGGAGATTGATGCGATGGATGAAGATGCACAGATGGATGCGTTAAACCAGCTCTGGCAGAATTTCTGCACCACATATACCTATGAGCCCGGATCTACTGCAAAACCGTTTACAGTAGCAGCCGGACTTGAAACGGGAAAAGTTTCAACAGGAGACAGTTTTTACTGTGATGGATATGAGCATGTGGGAGGACATGATATTCACTGTGTAAACAGAAGTGGACACGGAATGGAAACGCTTGAACAGACGCTTATGAATTCCTGCAATGATGCGATGATGCAGATATCCTACCGTCTGGGAAGTGATATTTTTACAAAATATCAGCAGATCTTCGGATTTGGGCAGCGGACAGGAATTGACCTTCCGGGAGAAGCGCGAACAGACTCTTTGATCTATACGGCGGATAATATGGGACCGGTCGATCTTGCAACGAATGCGTTTGGACAGAATTTTAATACGACGATGATACAGCTTGCAACGGCGTATTGTTCCCTGGTCAATGGGGGAAGCCTTTATCAGCCGCATGTGGTAAAACGGATCACAGATGAAAGTGGAAACACGATTAGCGAAGTGACGCCGACTCTTCTGAGGGAAACTGTATCGAAGTCAACGAGCGATGCTTTAAAACAGTATATGTATTCTACGGTTACAGGCGGTACTGCGGTAACTGCAAAGTGGATGGATATTCCATGGGAGGAAAAACAGGTACTGCGCAGAAAGCGGGACGTGACGGGGTGAACTATCTGGTTTCATTTATTGGATTTGCGCCGGTCGAGGATCCGCAGCTTGTCATTTACTGTGTTGTGGATGAACCGAATGTCGCAGAACAGTTCCACAGTACTTATGCACAGAATATTGTAAGAGAGATCTTAGAGGAAGTTCTTCCTTATATGAATATATACCGGGATGAAGATACTACCGGTATTCATGAAGGCTGGGGAATCAAGGGGGAAGATGAAGGAGATGTCGGTGATGTGACGGCAGCGGATGTTGCGAATTCTACTGCCGAGGAGAGTCTGGATGTGCCGGATACGACGGATGAACTGCCGGAAAATACTGGGGAACAGCCTGCCGAAGATATTGATCCGGGATCAGATGAAGGACAGCAGTAGGGAAAAGTATAAAACAAAACACATAACCTCACAAAAGTAAGAATAAAATGCTATGAAAACTTTTGTGAGGTTTTTGTATATGCAGCAGGAACTTCCTTTCTATAGAAGTAAGACATTTCATCGTAAAAAAATCATGGTGATGTTTACAGCCGTGTTCCTGGCACTTTTATTTTTGATGGGAAGGCTGGTGTATCTTATGGTGTTCTGTTCGGAATATTATGGACAGAAAGCACAGAACCTCCATGAGAGGGAACGTGATATTAAGGCGGCAAGAGGAAAAATTTTAGATGCAAACGGAATGGTGCTTGCCACGAACAAATCAGTCTGCACCATATCGGTTATACACAGCCAGATTGAAGATGAGGAGGCAGTCGTAAAAGCATTGGTAAAAGAACTTGGACTGTCGGAGGAGGCGGTGCGAAAAAGAGTGGAAAAGGTAAGCTCCATCGAACGTGTAAAGACGAACGTGCCAAAGAGACAGGGGATAAGATACGGGCATACAAACTTGCAGGGATCAAAGTCGATGAAGATTATAAGAGATATTATCCGTATGATACACTTGCATCGAAAGTATTAGGATTTACAGGTGGTGATAATCAGGGGATCGTCGGACTTGAAGTAAAATATGATTCCTATCTTCAGGGAACGAACGGGAAAATACTCACGCTTACCGATGCGCGGGGAATTGAGATTGAAAATGCCGGTGAGACGCGGCTTGAGCCGGTCAATGGATACGACCTTAACATCTCCATGGATTATAACATCCAGTTATATTGTGAGCAGGCGGCTGAGAAAACCTATATCAAAAAGGATGCAAAGTATGTGTCTGTGATTGTGATGAACCCGTCAAATGGAGAAATTTTTGCGATGGTAAATTATCCCGAATTTCATTTGAATGATCCGTTTACACTGACGGAAGAGGTAAATGTCCCGGCAGAGAAGAAACAGGATCTTTTAAATCAGATGTGGAGAAACCAGTGTATCAGCGATACTTATGAACCAGGTTCAACATTTAAAATCATCACAGCGGCAGCAGCTTTAGAACAGGGTGTTGTGAAACTGACAGATAATTTCTACTGTCCCGGATATAAGCTGGTGGAGGATCGGCGTATCCGGTGTGCAAAAACAACCGGGCATGGAGCGGAAACATTTGAAACGGGGATTATGAACTCATGCAATCCTGTTTTTATTGAGCTTGGGGAAAGACTTGGAGTTGAAAATTTTTATAAATATTTCAGCCAGTTTGGACTGCTCTCGAAAACAAATGTGGATCTGCCCGGCGAAGCTGCAACGATCATGCATAAAAAAGAAAATGTCGGTCCGGTAGAACTTGCGACTATATCGTTTGGGCAGTCATTTCAGATTACACCGATGCAGCTTGTGACCACGGTTTCTTCTATTATTAATGGAGGGCACCGTATCACACCGCATTTTGGAGTAAAGATCACCGGGGAAGGAGGAAAAGAAGTGGAAACGCTGCGGTATGAGACAAAAAATGATATCTGCACAAAAGAAACATCGGAAACGATGCGATATCTTTTGGAGAGGGTTGTCTCCGATGGCAGTGGAAAAAATGCAAAAATCGAAGGGTTTTCCATCGGTGGAAAAACTGCTACGTCACAGACACTTCCGAGAAGTGACCATAAATATATCTCGTCGTTTCTCGGGTTTGCCCCGGCGGATGATCCGAAAGTGCTGGTGCTTGTTGTGATCAACGATCCGAAAGGAACTTATTATGGTGGTCAGATCGCGGCACCTGTTGCCAAAGAAATTATGGAAAACATTTTACCGTATCTTGCGAAATGATGAAAAATGACGTATACTATTGTGTTGTTAAAAAAGTACATGAGGTGTGAATAATATGACATATGAAATTGTAATACCAGTAATTATCGCATTTGCGATCAGTGCACTGTTAGGTCCTGTAGTGATTCCGTTTCTGAGAAAACTAAAGGTAGGCCAGACCGAACGAAAAGAACTTGAATCTCATTTAAAGAAAAATGGAACACCGACGATGGGGGGAATTATGATTCTTGCAAGTATCATCATAACATCCCTGTTTTATGTAAAAGATTATCCGAAGATTATTCCGATCCTCTTTATGACAGTCGGATTTGGTGTGATCGGATTTTTGGATGATTATTTAAAAGTAGTATTGCGCCGCTCTGACGGACTGCTTGCGTGGCAGAAGATGATTCTTCAGATCATTGTCACAGGTGTATTTGCTGTATATATGGTCAAATATTCCGGTGTGGCGCTTACCATGCTGATTCCGTTCTCCGGAGGAAAGTATTTAGACCTTGGATGGCTGGCAATCCCGGTCCTCTTTTTTGCAGTGGTCGGCACTGTAAACGGAACAAACTTTACCGACGGACTGGATGGATTGGCATCGAGTGTTACGATCATGGTTGCGACTTTCTTTTCCGTTGTAGCGATCGGAACAAATGCAGGGATTGCGCCGATCACCTGTGCGGTTGTGGGTGCATTGCTTGGATTTTTACTGTTTAATGTATATCCGGCAAGCGTTTTTATGGGAGATACCGGATCTCTGGCACTGGGTGGCTTTGTAGTGTCGACAGCATATATGATGCAGATGCCGCTTTTTATACTGATCGTTGGACTAATTTACCTCGTGGAGGTCCTGTCTGTTATCATTCAGGTCACTTATTTTAAGAAAACAGGCGGAAAACGTATTTTCCGTATGGCTCCGATCCATCACCATTTTGAACTTGGCGGATGGTCAGAGACAAGGGTCGTTGCGGTATTTTCAATCACGACAGCAATCTTATGCCTGATTGCTTTACTGGCGATGTAAAAGACGGCATGCAGTCTGTGGCTGCAGGTTTACCCGTGGATAGAAGTCTATGACTGAAAACAATAGAATGCACGCTCCGCGAACATTCTATTGTCATGAATTAGATATATGGAATGGAGTAATGCATGGATCTGACAGGAAAACAGGTATTGGTGGCAGGACTTGGAAAAAGCGGGATTGCTGCCGGAGCGTTACTAAAGAAAATGGGCTGTATGGTCTGCCTGTTTGACGGAAATGAAAAATTCGACCGCAGTGCATGGGAAAAAACATATCCTGTATTTTCGGATTGCCCGTTGTGGATTGGAGAACTGCCGGATGCGGCAGTACAGGCGATGGAACTTGCAGTGGTAAGTCCCGGAATACCGCTTGATACGCCGGCGATATTAAAATTACAGGCTGCGGGAGTGCCGGTCGTAGGAGAAGCGGAACTTGCGTACCGGTTTGAAAAAGGGCGCGTTGCAGCGATCACGGGTACAAATGGTAAGACAACAACGACAACACTGGTGGGAGAAATCTTAAAAAAATGTTATCCGGAAGTCTTTGTGGCTGGAAATATTGGTATTCCTTATACTTCAATTGTGGAGAAAACCACAGAGCAGACCGTCACAGTGACAGAGATCAGCAGTTTCCAGTTAGAAACGATGGAAACATTTCATCCGTCTGTTTCTGCAATTTTAAATATTACGCCGGATCATCTTGACAGACATCACACGATGGAGGCGTATATCCGTGCAAAGGAGGGCATTACAAAGTGTCAGACAAAGGAAGATACCTGTGTGCTCAACTATGAGGATGAAATACTTCGGAAATTTGCCGAAACATTAAAAGTAAACGTTTTGTTTTTCAGCAGTAAAAGACCATTGGAAGAGGGAATTTATCTGCAGGAAAATACGATCTGGATCGCTGGAAAAGAAACAGAACGGCAGCGCCTGATTGATGTCGGTGAATTAAAACTTCTGGGCATACATAATTATGAAAATGTTATGGCGGCTTCCGGCACTGCACTTTGTATGGGAGCACCGATAGATGTTGTGCAGCGTGTACTAAAAGAGTTTTGGGGTGTAAAACACCGCATTGAGTTTGTGAGAGATCTGCAGGGTGTTTTGTACTATAACGATTCTAAGGCGACAAATCCGGATGCGGCAATCCGCGGGATCGGTTCAATGAATCGTAAGACACTGCTGATCGGCGGCGGTTATGATAAAAATCTTGAATTTGATGCATGGATTGAGAGCTTTGATGGGAAAGTAAAATGTCTATTACTGATCGGACAGACAAAAGATAAGATCGCAGTCTGCGCAAGGAAACATGGTTTTGAGAATATTGTATGCTGTGATACATTAAATGAAGCGGTAAATATCTGTTATAGGCTGGCAAAGCCCGGGGAAGCAGTATTGCTTTCACCGGCATGTGCGAGCTGGGGAGATTTTAAGGATTATACACAGCGGGGAGAACTGTTCCGGCAATATGTCATGGAACTGCCGGAATAAAACGGTTGTGGGGCTTGACCAGACAGGTTTTGTGTAAATGAGGAAAAATTATGGCAAGAAGACGGAAAAATGAAAAAAGACAAAAATCGATCCGGTATTTTGATTACAGCCTGTTATTTCTGATTATATTTTTGTTATGTTTCGGACTGATTATGTTATATAGTACCAGTTCCTACTATGGCTCAACAAGATTTAACGATGCAGCATATTATGTAAAAAGACAAATGTATGCAAGTGCACTTGGAATAGTGGCAATGCTTTTTATTTCAAGAATCCCATATAAGTTCTGGATGCAGCTTTCAACGCTTGCGTATTTTGTGGCGCTGGTACTTTGTACAGCGGTCATTTTTGTCGGAACAAGTGCAAAGGGACAGTCGAGATGGCTCAGGATCGGACCGATCCAGTTCCAGCCATCTGAGATCGCAAAAATTGCGGTTATCATTTTCCTTGCGACGATCATCTATAAAACGCCTAAACGCATTGGGGAAATTATGAGTCTGCTTAAGATCATGCTTTTGATTTCACCGGTTTTGGCAGTGGTTGCGTATAATAACTTAAGTACGGCGATCATTATCCTTGGAATTGCTGTCTGTATGTTATTTGTTGCGAGTCCGAAATATTTACAGTTTATTTTAATGGGAATAGGAGTATGCCTTTTTGGTGCTCTGTTTATTCTGCTGGCGTCTTACCGTGCGGAACGTGTTATGATCTGGCTGCACCCTGAGGATTATGAAAAAGGGTATCAGACGCTGCAGGGATTATATGCGATCGGTTCGGGAGGCCTTTTCGGAAAAGGGTTAGGAGAGAGCATGCAGAAACTGGGATTTATCCCGGAGGCACAAAATGATATGATCTTTTCGGTTATCTGTGAAGAACTTGGACTTTTTGGTGCAGTCTGTCTGATACTTTTGTATCTGCTTATTATCTGGCGTCTGATGATCATTGCAAACAATGCATCCGATCTGTATGGCGCATTGATCGTAGTTGGTATTATGGCACATTTGTCCATTCAGGTACTGCTTAATATTGCGGTTGTAACAAATACAATACCGAATACGGGAGTATCACTGCCGTTTATCAGTTATGGAGGAACATCCATATCGATTTTGCTGGCTGAGATGGGGCTGGCACTTTCTGTATCGAGGGGAATTAAATTAGAGGTTGCCTGATTATGAGGATCAAAG
>ENA-OQDE01001032-OQDE01001032.1-human-gut-metagenome-genome-assembly--contig:-NODE-1032-length-12417-cov-3.414483_pt1 | contig 12417 bp, 14 predicted proteins | sample MGYA00242768_ERZ504595 | MGnify/ENA primary metagenome ERZ504595 (study PRJEB26092, sample SAMD00036307) | human gut metagenome | host: Homo sapiens | study: EMG produced TPA metagenomics assembly of...
CGCCCATCGGGTCGTCGTAGCGGCGAACGCGCGCGCCAGGGCCTCCCACAGGCGTTCGTGGCGGCCTTCCCCGAACAGGTAGCGTCCATGTCGCCGATGGAGGCAGGTAACGGTACGGGTCGTCCTCCATGACGGACTTGCCGCCCTCGTAGGTGGTGCATACACGGTAGTCGGGCACGGCCCAGCCGTCCGCGGTCTTTTCGGCCGCGATGACGGCCACGAAGACGCCGTTGAATTCGTGCCGGGCCTCGGCCGTTCCCTTCTGGTGTATATGGTGACGCTCTTGGCCAGTGGCTGAGCACTCGGATGGTGACGGTTCCGGCGTGGTCTCCGGAACGAGGTGACCGCCCAGCACTTCGTGCGGGTTGTAGAACGTTGCATTGCTCACCGCGCTCAAATCACTTTGATTCACTGGCACGGGAGCGATATCTTCATTGATGTTCGTGTAAGTAGCCATAACACAGAGGTAATACCTTCGGGGCACTATTGCGAGATTTTGGCGAGCCGTGTCCGGAGTGTTCCCATCGTCCCGGCTGTATGGCACAATACGTAAGGTTAAGTATATTGTTGTCACGGAGGATTCATGGGGTACAAGGTCGGCGATATGGTCGTCTATCCGCGTCATGGAGCGGCAAGGGTCGAGGCCATTACCGAACGGGTGGTCAAGGGCGTGAAGCGGGAATACTTGCAACTCACCGTGCTGTCTTCCGACGGTCTGGTCATCAATGTTCCCGTCGAGAACGCGCAGAAGGTCGGAGTGCGTGACATCGTCGACGCCAATGAGGTCGCCAAGGTCTTCGAGATCCTGCGTACGCCCATCGTCGAGAAGGAGATGAACTGGTCCCGCCGGTACAAGCTGAACGTCGAGAAGCTGGCGACCGGTGACGTCAACAAGATCGCCGAGGTCGTCCGCGACCTCGCCCAGCGCGACGTGGACGAGCACGGCCTGTCCGCCGGCGAGAAGCGGATGCTCACCCGCGCCCGCAGCATCCTGACCTCCGAGATCGCCCTGTCCGAAGACCTTGACGAGGCCGAGATCCAGCGTCTGCTCGACGTCAACCTCGGTTTCTCCGAGCCGAAGCCGGGCGACGAGAAGCATCACAGCGAGGCACCCGCCGAGCTGCCGACCGGACCCTGGCCCGCATCGAATCCGAAAGCAAGAAGTCCCGGCGCAAGTAGCCGGCGACGAGCATGTCCATGAACGCTGTTCCAGCGATTGGTCAAGGGTTTGACGCGCATCGTTTCGCCGAGGATCCAGCCCGGCAGCTATGGCTCGCCGGGCTTTTATGGGATGCGTCGGTATCGAGGGGGATTCGGACGGCGATGTGGCCGCCCACGCCCTGATCGATGCGCTGTTGTCCGCCGCTGGGCTGGGAGACATCGGCGGACTGTTCGGCGTGGGAGCCGATGCTCCGGGAGCGGCATGCACGGCTGCGATATGTTGCGAAGAACCGTCGATGTATTGCGATCGCATGGAAGGATGCCATCCAGCGCCAGCGTGGTCATCATCGGCAATCGTCCGAAGATCGGGCGACGCCGGGAGGAAGCCGAGCGCGCACTGTCGGATGCCGTCGGATGCCGGGTGACGGTGACCGCCACGACCACCGACCATATGGGATTCACCGGCCGGGGCGAGGGAATCGCCGCCATCGCCAATGCGCTGGTGCTGTAATCGAGCGGAATCATGCGAATCTCAGCGGGGATTCGATGATTCGCTGGACACGCCCGCATTCGCCCGATTCGCGGCGTCGTCCAGAGTAATCAGCGATGACGCAGCGACGTCACGCCCTTGGCGATCGCCCAGAACAGCGTCGACAACGTGACGATGATGAAGCTCGGGGGAGCGGGGAACATCGCGGACAGCACCAGACCGCCCCAGATCGACACCAGGCACAGCACCGTCGCGATCACCATCGCCTTGAACGGCGAGGCGACGATGGCGTTCGCCGTGGCGGCCGGGGTGATGACCAGCGCAAAGATCAGCAGCGTACCCACCGCGGGGACCGCGATGGTGATGACGCCGGCCATGATCGCCATGAACGCAACGTTCATCAGCCCGATAGGCACACCCTTGGCCTGCGCCACCTGTTCGTCGACGGAGCTGAACAGCAGTGGCCGGTACACGATGGCCAGCACGGCGAGCAGGATCACGTCGAACACGGCGAAGCCAAGGATCTGATCGGTGGTTATAGTCAGGATCGAGCCGAACAGAATGGACTGCATCTGCTGTGACGCGGACGACGAGAGTCGGGCGAAGAACAGTCCGAGGCCGGTGGCGAAGGCGAGCACGGTGCCGGTGGCGATCTCCCGCTGCGTGGCGCGCTTGCCCAACGCTCCGATGACCAGCGCGCCGCCCAGCGCGAACACTCCCATGCCGAGCGAGACCGGCAGCCCCAACAGCACCGCGCCGGTGGCGCCGGGCAGTCCGATATGGGCCAGCGCGTGCGCGGCGAACGTCGAATGGCGTGCGATGGTGAAATATCCCATCACGCCCGCGGCGAGCGAGATGCACAGGCCCGCGAGGAAGGCGTTGGTCATGAACGGGGCGGACAGGGTGTACATCCAGTCGGGATCGAAGGAGAAACTGATGCCGGTCATTGTGCCCGCCCTTTCCGCTCGTGGTATTCGTGATGGTGGAATTGTGCGACCTCGCTGGTGTCATGCGTGTCGGGAACGACGTCATCCGCCTCGTCGGGGGTGGGGGTGACGAACATGTCCCCCTGCGGCGTGGTGACGACCTGCACTTTGGTGCCGTACAGGTGCGTGAGCAGCTTGGAATCCAGCACGTCGTTCATCGCCGCGTAGTGAGGATGCCCGTCCAGCAGATAGACGGCGCCGGTCAGGATCGGCAGCAGCATATTGAGATCGTGTGCGACGACCTGGATCGTCATGCCGAGCTCCTTGTTGAGCCGTGCCAGCACATGCACCACGGCGCGCTGGCTGGCCAGGTCGAGATTCGCGAGCGGCTCGTCGAGCATGAGCAGTTTCGGGTCGCATACCAAGGCCTGCGCGATGGCGACGCGCTGGCGCAGACCGCCCGAAAGCTCGGACAGCCGGTAGTGGGCCTTGTCGGCGATGCCGGTGAAGGTCATGGCCTCCTTCACCTTCGCGCGTTGCGCCTTGGTGACGAAGTGGACGCCGAAACGGGTGCCGGTCAGGCCGAGCAGCACCGACTGCTCGGCGGTGAGATTGGAGTCGATGTCCGAAGTGTAGCTTTGCGGCACGTACCCGATCTGGCGGTTCATCTCGCCTGCCGGGCGTCCGAGCACGTGCACGGTGCCCCCGGCGAGTGGGAGGAGGCCGAGCTCCGTTTTCATCATCGTGGTTTTGCCGGTGCCGTTCGTGCCGACTATGGCGGTGACCGAACCCGCCGGTATGGAGAAGTCGCCGTGTTGCCAGATCAGCCGTTCGCCGCGTTTCACCGAGGCGTTGCTGAACACGATGCAGTCGGGCCGTTGTTCCCGGTCGCCGCTGTTGCTGTGCATATGATTCATCGTCCTGTCTGTACGGGACCGGCATCACGTCCGCCGGTGCGACATGTACGGCAACGCATTATCGCAAAGGACTATGACAATCATTCTCATTAGCGGTGGCGGACTCATTAGCGGCGGAAGAGACGGCAATGGTAACGGTCTGGAGCGGGCGGGCGAACTCAGTTGCTGCTGCCGGCGCCGGTATCGCTTTTGTCGTCAGCACTGTTGCCGGCATCGTTCTTGGCGCTGGCGCCGTCTTTGCCGTCGGAACTGCCGCTTTCGTCGCTGTCGTCGATGATGGCGGGGGAGACGGTCTTGTCAAGCCGGGCCACCAGATCGGCGATCCAATCAGTCAGCGTCGTGTACGCCTGCGGCATCTGCTCACTGACGTCGAACACGGGGACGCCTGCCCGTCCGGCCGTCCCTGTCAGCATGTTGGTGGCGTCGCTGGATTCCTGCGTGTTGTTGACCAGCACGCTGATGCCTTGTGATTCGATCAGCGACTGGAATTCCTGCAGGTCGGCCGGGGCAGGTTCGCCGCCCGAGGCCGCGGATCGGGCGAACCCCTTGGGAGTGTCGTCCTGGAAGCCCATGTCCGACATCAGGTAGTACGCCACGGCCTCCGTCGCACCGTACGTGGCGTTCTTGTGGTTGGCGGCGAACTCGCCCATCGACTTCTCGATGGCCTTTTCCTCCTTTTGCCATGCCTTGAGGCGCGACTGGAACGCCTTCTTCTTGGCGGGGAGCGCCTTGGAAAATGCCTCCGTCAGTTCGGTCGCCATGCCGTTGCGGGCGTCCTTGGAGAACCATAGGTGGGGGTTGTCGCCTTCCATAGCTCCGACCGTCTCGGCGGCCGAGACGATGGTCGAGTTGCGGCCTACGGACTTGGTCGCCCATGAGTCGTATCCGGCGCCGTTCGACACGATGATCTGCGCTTTCTGCAGCTTGGCGACATCGGATGTTTTCGGTTCGAAATCATGCGCGTCACATTCGTGGAGCTGAGGATGGAGGTGACGTTCACGTCGGTGCCGCCGATCTGCTCGGCGAGGGAGCCCCACTGGTTGATGGACGCGACGACGGTGATCGGTCCGGTCGGCTCCTTCGCGGAGGGCTGCTCGGATTGCGAGCCGCCGCCGGTGCCGCAGGCGCTCGACGCCATCAGCATGCCTGTGGCGAGGATGGCGGCAATGCCGGTGACCAGACGATGCGGGTGAATGTTCATATCGCTGCCTTCTTCGAATATGCCGTCGACGGTCCGCCGTCGGATTGTCATTGACCTGAGTCCACGATAGCCTAACGCTACGAGGAATGAACGAACTCTAGGGAAGGACGCACATGACCATCAAACTCGATGGCAAGCGGGTCGCGGCCGAGGTCAAGGCGAACCTGGCGGAACGTGTTTCAACACTGAAGGAGCACGGCATCGTCCCCGGTCTGGGAACGTTGCTGGTCGGGGAGGATCCCGGTTCGATGAGATACGTCGCGGGCAAGCATGCCGACTGTGCGGAGGTCGGCATCCGTTCCATCCGGCGCGACCTTCCCGCCGACGCGAGTTTCGATGACATCGCCGCTGCGGTGCGCGACCTGAACGAGGATCCGGCCTGCACCGGCTACATCGTGCAGCTGCCGCTGCCGCGCGGCGTCGACGAGAACGCGATCATCGGCCTGATCGATCCCTCGAAGGATGCCGATGGCATGCATCCATACAATCTCGGCGAACTCGTGCTGCATGTGCAGGGCGACATCACGACCCCGCTGCCGTGCACGCCGCGCGGCGTCATCGAACTGCTCGACGCCTACGACATCGACCTGAACGGCAAGGAGGTGTGCGTGCTCGGGCGCGGCATCACCATCGGCCGCACGATCGGTCTGCTGCTGACGCGCAAGGCGGTCAACGCCACGGTCACCCTGTGCCACACCGGTACGCGCGACATCGCCGGCCACATGCGTCGCGCCGATGTCATCGTCGCGGCCATGGGGTCAGCCGGGTTCGTCAAGCCCGAAAACGTCAAGGACGGCGCCGTGCTGATGGACGTCGGCGTCTCCCGCGTGTTCGATGAGCAGGCTGGCCGTTTCCGCATCAGAGGAGACGTCGACAAGGCCTGTTATGACAAGGTTTCCGCATACTCTCCAAACCCCGGCGGCGTCGGTCCGATGACCCGCGCCATGCTGCTCGCCAACGTCGTGGAGATGGCCGAGAGGAAAATGTAGCCGAATTCGGGCGTGTCGCGCTGGTTTTTCCGCCCATTTTGGGCATGGCTGTAGGTATCCTGATAACTTGTGTGTGCTCATATGAGTGCACACGTATAACTGAATATCGAGTAATTATTCATCCACTATTAGAAACCATATATTTACATGGCAGAGAACAACACTGAAGTCACCAAGGTCGCCATCAACGACATTGGCACCGAAGAGGACTTCATCAAGCAGTCGATTCCACCATCAAGAACTTCGACGATGGTGATCTGGTCGAAGGTACCGTCGTCAAGATCGATCACGACGAGGTCCTCCTGGATATCGGCTACAAGACCGAGGGCGTCATCCCCTCCCGCGAACTTCCATCAAGAAGGACGTCGATCCTGACGAGGTCGTCGAGGTCGGCGACACCATCGAGGCCCTTGTCGTCACCAAGGAAGACAAGGAAGGTCGTCTGATCCTGTCCAAGAAGCGTGCCCAGTACGAGCGCGCCTGGGGCGACATCGAGAAGATCAAGGAAGCTGACGGCGTCGTCGAGGGCACCGTCATCGAAGCCGTCAAGGGCGGCCTCATCGTCGACATCGGTCTGCGTGGCTTCCTGCCCGCGTCCCTCGTCGAAATGCGTCGCGTTCGCGACCTCTCCCCGTACATCGGCCAGAAGATCAAGGCCAAGATCCTGGAGCTCGACAAGAACCGCAACAACGTGGTCCTGTCCCGCCGCCAGTACCTGGAGGAGACTCAGTCCGAAGTGCGCGAGACCTTCCTGTCCCAGCTCAAGAAGGGCCAGATCCGCGAGGGTGTCGTGTCCTCCATCGTCAACTTCGGCGCGTTCGTCGATCTGGGCGGTGTCGACGGCCTGATCCACGTCTCCGAGCTGTCTTGGAAGCACATCGACCATCCGTCCGAGGTCGTCAAGGTCGGCGACAAGGTCACCGTCGAGGTGCTCGACGTCGATCTCGACCGTGAGCGCATCTCCCTGTCCCTCAAGGCGACCCAGGAGGATCCGTGGCAGCGCTTCGCTCGCACCCACGTTCCCGGCCAGATCGTCAAGGGCAAGGTCACTAAGATTGTCCAGTTCGGTGTCTTCATCTCCGTCGAGGATGGCATCGAGGGCCTGGTGCACATCTCCGAGCTGGCGAACCGCCACGTGGAGAACCCGGAGACCGTCGTCAAGCCCGGCGAAGAGGTCTTCGTCAAGGTGATTGACGTCGATCTCGACCGTCGCCGCATCTCCCTGTCCCTCAAGCAGGCCAACGACTCCGTCGACCCGGCTTCCGAGGACTTCGATCCGGCTCTGTACGGCATGCCGGCAGAGTACGACGAGCAGGGCAACTACAAGTACCCCGAAGGCTTCGACCCGAACACCAACGAGTGGATCGCCGGTTACGAGAAGCAGCGCGAGGAATGGGAATCCCAGTACGCCGCCGCCCACGAACTGTGGGAGGAGCACAAGGCGTTCGTCGCCAAGGAGCTGGAGAACGCCGCGGCTTCCGCTGCCGAGGATGGCCAGGCTCCGAAGGAAGAGAAGGTCGAGGAGACCTCCAACTACTCTTCCGACAACTCCTCCACGGGTACTCTCGCCGACTCCGACCAGCTCGCCGCTCTGCGCGATCAGCTGCTCGGCAAGTGAGTCATCTCATCCCGAGAAGAAGTAGAATGCTGGTAGGATTTGCCGGCAGATAGGAAAACGGGGAATCGCCCCACACGGGTGGTTCCCGTTTTTCATATTCCGCTCCCGCCGGCGGGAGCGGTCGAGCATAGCGAGACTGAGGGTGGTCTTTGCGAGATGCCGGTCATTCTCACTTCCCGGCTGCTTGAACAACCGCGACACGCCCGGATATCCAGCAAGCCTGCCATTGCGCGAATCAGTGAAATGGCGGAATGCTGCGAGAGTCCAAAAAATCGCCTTCCATCTCTGCCACGAAACCGGGCGTGTCGCGAATAGCATGATGTCATGAGCATTCGTATCGGACTGACCGGAGGCATCGCCGCGGGCAAGAGCACCGTCGCCGCCCGGATGCGGGAACTCGGCGCGCTGGTCATCGACTATGACGGACTTGCGCATGAGATCGTGGCGCCCGGGGGAGTGGCGTTGCCGCGGATCGCCGCCGTGTTCGGCCCGGACGCGCTGCTGGCCGACGGATCGCTCAATCGGGCGTGGCGTCGCCGAGCGTGTGTTCGGCCGTGACGCCGCTCCCGGCGCACGCGAACGGTTGGACGACATCGAGCATCCTCTGATATATGCCGAAGCCGCACGGCTGGAGCGACGGAATCCCGGCGCGAAGGTCATCGTCCATGACGTGCCGCTGCTCACAGAGGTGATCCGGTCGATTCCGTTCCAATTCGATCACATCGTCACGGTGGAGGCGCCGGAACAGATGCGCATCAGGCGCATGGTCGCGACGCGTGGCATGACCGAACGGCAGGCCGCAGACCGTATCCGCAGCCAATCGAGCACAGCCGAGCGCCGGGAGCTTGCCGACATCGTCATCGATTCCACCCGCCCGATCCCCGACATGCTGGCGCAGGTCGATGGCTGTATCGCCGGTGGGAGCTCACTGAATCATTCGCCCGTGAAAAGGTGTGAGCCCGGCAGCGCCGCAAAACGCACATGAAACCCGCCCAATCACTGTATTTCCAAGGCATGCATGTTTTGTGCGATTGTGCTGTCTTGTGCGTTATCCTCGCACTTTTCTTATTGAGAACCGTTCGCTGAGCGGATGGCGGTAAGCTGGAAGCCATGGGATTCAACATCGAGCGCGCCGACAAGCCATTCGTCGTCAAATCACCGTACAAGCCGTCCGGCGACCAGCCGCAGGCCATTGAGGAGCTGTCCACCCGCATCGAGAACGGCGAGAACGACGTGGTGCTCATGGGAGCCACCGGTACGGGCAAGACCGCGACGACCGCATGGCTCATCGAACGGCTGCAGCGGCCGACGCTCATCATCGAGCCGAACAAGACACTCGCCGCGCAGCTATGCGCCGAATTCCGCGAACTCATGCCCGACAACGCGGTCAGCTACTTCGTCAGCTACTACGACTACTACCAGCCCGAGGCGTATATACCGCAGACCGACACGTACATCGAGAAGGACTCCAACATCAACGACGATGTGGAGCGGTTGCGCCATCAGGCCACCGCGAACCTGCTCACGCGGCGTGACTGCGTGGTCGTCGCCACCGTTTCGTGCATCTACGGCCTCGGTACGCCGGAGGAGTACGCCGGCCGCATGCTGTTCCTCCAGGAAGGCCAGCAGATTGACCGCGATCAGCTGCTTCGCAAGTTCGTCGACATGCAGTACAAGCGCAACGACATCGCGTTCACGCGCGGCACGTTCCGCGTGCGTGGCGACACCGTCGAGATCATCCCGGTATATGAGGAGCTGGCTATCCGCATCGAGTTCTTCGGCGACGAGATCGACCGCATCTCCACGTTGCATCCGCTCACCGGTGACGTGATCGACCACGAGACCTCCGTGCACATCTTCCCCGCCTCGCATTACGTCGCCGGCCCCGAGCGCATGGAGCATGCGTTGAAGACCATCAAGGAGGAGCTGGACCAGCGCGTGGCCGAACTCAAGAAGCAGGGCAAGGAGCTGGAGGCGCAGCGCCTGACCATGCGCACCACATACGACCTGGAGATGCTGACACAGGTCGGCGTGTGCTCAGGCGTGGAGAACTATTCGCGGCATTTCGACAACCGCGCACCCGGTACGCCGCCGCACACGCTGCTCGACTTCTTCCCGGATGACTTCCTGCTGGTCATCGACGAGTCGCATGTCACCGTGCCGCAGATCGGCGCGATGTACGAGGGCGACGCGTCCCGCAAGCGCACGCTGGTCGAACATGGGTTCCGTCTGCCGTCCGCGATGGACAACCGCCCGCTCAAATGGCCGGAGTTCCTGGACCGCGTCGGGCAGACCGTATACCTGTCGGCGACGCCCGGCGACTATGAGCTCGGTCTGTCGGACGGCGTGGTCGAGCAGATCATCCGACCGACCGGTCTGGTCGACCCGAAGATCGACGTGCGCCCGACCAAGGGGCAGGTCGACGACCTGCTCGCCGAGATCAAGGACCGTGTCGACAAAAACGAGCGCACGCTGGTGACGACACTGACCAAGAAGATGGCCGAGGATCTGACCGACTACCTGCTGGAACGCGGCATCAAGGTCGAATACCTGCATTCCGACGTCGACACGCTGCGGCGCGTCGAACTGCTGCGCGAACTGCGCGAAGGCAAGATCGACGTCATCGTAGGCATCAACCTGCTGCGAGAGGGACTGGACCTGCCCGAGGTATCGCTGGTGGCCATCCTCGACGCCGACAAGGAGGGTTCCTGCGCTCGTACCGCTCGCTGATCCAGACCATCGGTCGCGCGGCCCGCAACGTATCGGGCACGGTCATCATGTACGCCGACGAGACCACCGACGCGATGCGCAAGGCCATCGATGAGACCGACCGTCGCCGTGTGCGGCAGATCGCCTACAACAAGGAGCACGGCATCGACCCGAAGCCGCTCATCAAGAAGATCAGCGACGTCAACGACATGCTCGCCAAGGAGGACGTGGACACGGCCACGTTGCTCGAAGGCGGCTACCGCAACGCGGGCAAGGCCGGCAACACCCATCTGGGTGTGCCTCCCTCGACGCCGCGGAGGCCGACAAGCGACATGAGGAGATACTCAAGGCGGGGCTTCCCGCGCAGGATCTCGCCGACCTTATCCGTCAGCTGAGCGAGCAGATGCACACCGCCGCCGAACAGCTCCAGTTCGAGCTCGCAGCACGCCTGCGCGACGAGATCCGCGACCTCAAGAAGGAACTGCGCCAGATGACGGAAGCGAACAAGTGAGCATTTCGTAACAGAGAGCGTCACAGCCCTTTCCTATGCTGGTAGACATGTCTGAAACCCCTGTCGCTTTTATGATCGCCACCTTTGCGGTGCTGATCGCGTTTTTCGTTGTGGATCTGTTCGTCATCGGCCGCAAGCCGCATGTGCCCAGCACCAAGGAGTGCGTGCAGCACATCGCCTTTTTCGTGGTCATGGCGCTGATTTTCGGCGGACTGGTATGGTGCTTTGCCGGTTCGAAGCCCGCGATCGAATTCTATTCGGGATGGCTCACCGAGTACTCGCTGAGCATCGACAACCTGTTCGTCTTCGTCATCATCATGTCGAACTTCGCCGTGCCGAAAGTGCTCCAGAAGTACGTGCTGTCCGTCGGCATCACCGTCGCGCTGATTCTGCGCGGCTGCTTCATCCTGGTCGGCGCGGCCATTGTTCAGCGGTTCACGTGGGTGTTCTTCCTGTTCGGCGCCTTCCTGATCTATACGGCGATCAAGCTGGTCGTCGGAGGCGATGATGATGAGGAATACCATGAGAACGGCCTGATCCGCATGCTGCGCAAGGTGATTCGCATCACCGACGATTATGACGGCGAGAAGCTGCGCACCGAGAAGGACGGCAAGTCGTACTGGACTCCGATGCTGATCGTGTTCCTGACCATCGGCACGACGGACGTCATGTTCGCGTTTGATTCCATTCCCGCGATCTTCGGCCTGACGAAGGATCCGTTCATCGTCTTCACGTCGAACGTGTTCGCTCTGCTGGGCCTGCAGCAGCTGTACTTCCTGCTGGGCGCACTGCTCGACAAGCTCGTCTACCTGCCGGTCGGGCTCGCGTTCGTGCTCGGCTTCATCGGCATCAAGCTGGTGATGGAGGCGTTGAGCGGCAATACGCTGCCGTTCATCAATGGCGGTCACCCGGTCTCTTGGGTGCCCGAGGTACCGACGTGGGTGTCGCTTGTCGTGATCGTCGTCGCCATCGGATCGTCGGCCATCGCGAGCGTCATGAAGATGAAGTCGGTCGAGGCCGCGAAGAGCGAAGCCTGAGCCGCCCAAAAGATGTGAGCGCTCACAACACGCCCGTGAAAACAGTGGCTCACGTCGCCCAAACCTAGTACACTTGCCTGTGGCAGTGGAAGTCGCAAGACTTCTTCCTAGAAGAAATCACATAAGAATAGGTAGGCATTCATGCGTAAAGCCAAGATCGTAGACACCATCGGTCCTTCCACCGAGTCTCCCGAAGGCATCACCAAGCTGGTTGAGGCCGGTATGGACGTGGCCCGTCTGAACCGTTCCCACGGCACTCCGGAGGATCACCTCAAGGTCTACAACAACGTGCGCGCGGCCTCCAAGGCGACCGGTCGTAACGTCGCCGCCATGGTCGATCTCCAGGGCCCGAAGATCCGCTGCGGCTGGTTCAAGAAGAACGCCGAGGGCGAGGACAAGGTCCAGCTTGAGGAAGGCCAGGAGTTCATCATCACCACCGACGATGTCGAAGGCGACGAGCACATCACCTCCACCACCTTCAAGGGCCTGCCCGGCGACTGCCACCCCGGCGACCCGATCCTGATCGACGACGGCAAGGTTCGTCTGGAGGTCACCAAGGTCGAGGGCAACAACGTGCACACCAAGGTCGTCGTTGCCGGCCCGGTCTCCTCCCACAAGGGCATCAACCTGCCCGGCGTGGCCGTGAGCCTGCCCGCCCTGACCGAGAAGGATGAGGCCGATCTGCGTTGGGCCATCCGCACCGGCGCCGACATCATCGCCATGTCCTTCGTGCGTTTCGCCACCGACATCGACCGCGCCCACGAGATCATGGACGAGGAAGCCGTCGCATCCCGATCATTGCCAAGATCGAGAAGCCGCAGGCTCTGGAGAACCTCGAAGAGATCGTCAAGACCTTCG
>ENA-OQDE01001033-OQDE01001033.1-human-gut-metagenome-genome-assembly--contig:-NODE-1033-length-12397-cov-5.394540_pt1 | contig 12397 bp, 18 predicted proteins | sample MGYA00242768_ERZ504595 | MGnify/ENA primary metagenome ERZ504595 (study PRJEB26092, sample SAMD00036307) | human gut metagenome | host: Homo sapiens | study: EMG produced TPA metagenomics assembly of...
GCCGGCAAGGCCGAGCACGGCCGTGCCGGTGGAGGCCAACGGTTGGCACGGTATCCGTTCCAGTCGTCGGTGTTGCTGGTGGTCTGGGTGTCGGCGCACAGCCGCTTGCCGTCGATCTCGGTCACGTCGCCGGTGGAGTATTCCGGATCGATGCCGTCACCGGACTCGTCGTTGAACGGGTCGCCGTTGGACGGCGCGCATTCCACGAGCGGGGTTCCGGTGACGATGGCGCGATCCGTGTGGGTCTCGCCTTCCTTGACGCCCTTGAGCGTGCCGGTCACGCTGACCGATTCGCCCGGCTTGAGCACCAGGGTGTCCCAGTCGGCGGGATAGGTGAGCGAATCCATGTCCACGTGCGCGTCGCCGACGATGGTGGAGTCGGCGAGGTCCAGGTCGCTTGCCTTGAACCATGCGCCGTCACCGGTGGCCGGGTCGGTCTTGGAGGTGTTCGTGATGATGAACGTGATGCCGATGCTGTCGGCGTCCATCTTCAGCGCCTGCTTGGAGTCGTCGCGGTCCGCCTGCTCCTGGCCTTCCTGCTTGAGGGTCGGGGTATCGACCTTTTCGAGGTGGATGCTCGGGGTCATGTCCGGGGTCTTGGTGACGACCTTGTTGGATTCGCGCGGCTGGCCGTTGATGGTCTCGGTCCACGTGTTGGGCACCTCGTCGGCCACGGCGATGCGCTTGCACTGGAGGTAGAGCACCCAGCCGGCCTCGTGCTCGTTGTCGGCGCTCACCAGGTCGAGGTAGGCCTGGGTCGCGTCGGCCGTGACCTTGCCGTTGTCGTCGGCGTCCACGGTGAACAGGTTGCCGCCGAACTTCGAGGAGTCGAAGCCGCTGCCGCGATCTTCTCGCCCCTGGCCGCGAGCACCTGGCCGTCCCTGTACAGGTCGCGGCTGGCGTAGACGGCCCAGTTGCCCAGGTACTGGTCGTACTCGGTGTTCAGCTGGTCCGTGCCGCCCCAGTCCGTGACGGTCTGGTAGGCGCGGCCCGGGGGCAGGATGCTGGAATCCAGGCGGTAGAGGAACGTGTGGTTCAAATACACGCTCTTGCCGTCGATGCTGTCGCCGCCGACCTTCACGGTCACGTCCTTGGTCGGGTTGATCTCCTTCAGCGGGTTGGTGACGGTGTTGGTCTTGTCGCGCCTGTCGTTCGTGACCTGCGTGGCGGTGTTCTCCACCGTGTGGCCGTCCTTGACCTTGGTGACGGTCATCGGCATGACCACCTGGTAGGTGTGGCCCAGCAGCGACTGGTCGATGCTCGGATCCTTCAACGGATCGTAATCCTTGTCGGACTTCTCGCTGTACGCCTTCAGGTCGCCGGGCTGCGGGTCGCCCTTCACGGTCTCGCCGGTCGCGGGGATCTGGGTGTCCACGGTTTTGGCGAAGGCGTAGAGCACGCCGTCCTTGTCCTGGATGTTGAACTCGCCGGTGCGGTCCCTGCCGGTCTCGTCAAGGATCTCCACGTGCTTCGCGTCGAGGGTCAGGTACTCCTGGTCGTAGTCGTCCACCATGCCCAGTCGCCATACCTTGTAGGCGGTGTCGGTGAGCTTGGAGGCGTCGATGTTGACGCGGTAGTACACCTTGTCGCCCAGCAGCGCGGTCTTGCCGTCGATGTTGATGGTCGGGTCCTTCTGCGTGTCCTGCTTGGAGGGCTTGATGACCGGCGGCTCGTTCTCGACCTTGTTGGACGGGGTGACGCCGTTGTTGACGGTCAGCGCGGCCTTGTTGTCGACGGTCTTGTCGGTGGGCGCGTCCTCGTTCACCTTGGCCTCGAAGCGCAGCAGCACGCGCGGGTTGGAGCCGGCCTTCCAGTTGGCGGCAACCCAGTCCTTGGCGAACGTGGCCTCGAACGAGTGGTTGGCTTCGTCCCACTGCACCTTGTAGGCGCTCTTCGGGATGATGCCGCCGGTTCCCAGGTCGGTGATCTCCAGGGTCTGCTTGTTCGCGGTGGTGTACTCGGAATAGGTGTCGCTCAGCTTGATGGCGGTCACCGAATATGCCTGGTCCGCGGGGATCTGCGGGTCCACGCGCACGGTGTATTCCACGGTCTGGCCGGGGAACACGGTCTTGGTGTCGATGCTGGACTGGTCGCCGCCCTGGGAGGATTCGGCGATGACCTGCTTGTGGATCGGGGGCACGGTCACGCAGATCTTCGGCGTGTTGGTGTCCACCGTGCTGCCGCCGACCGTCTGGCCGCCCTTGTTGTCGAGGTCGTCGCCCTTCGGGTCCGCGCACGTGTTGAGCTCGTCGCCCTCCGCCTTGCCGTAGGATTCGAGCAGCTTCACGGTGTCGAAGTTCACGTCGAACGGGATCACGACGCTGATCTGCTTCGCGGTCTTCAGGTCCTTCTGCGCGGCCTCGTAGGAGTCCTTCGCGCTGACCGTGACCTTGGTGCCCTCGGCGGTGATGTCGAACTGGTCGGTCACGTCCCTGCCGGTCTTGTTCAGGTCGTTGACGCTGGCGTTGGCCTCGTCGGTGGTGTCCTGCTCGTAGACCTTGATGTTGGAGGTGTCCTTCAGGTCGAGGATGCTATCGACGTTGGCGAAGTCGTCGGTCCACGCGATCTCGGGCACGCGGCCCAATCCTGTGGGCAGGGTGCCGGAGATGACCGCCGCCACCTCGTCGCCGAGACGGTAGTACTTGTCGTCGCCGCCCACCTTGTCGGTCTTGGTCGGATCGACGGTCAGCTGCCACTTGCCGTCAACCTTCATGGCCCACGCCTTGTTGGGGTTGGGCGTCCACACGAACACCGGCGGCTCGTTGGTCGGTCGGGTCTCGTTGTTCCACTTCTCGTACGCCTTGTTGGTCAGCTGGATCTTCTTGCCCTCGGTGGCACCCTTTTTGATGGTGCCCGTCAGGTAGAACCTGACCTTGCTCGCGCTGTTCCTGAACATCGTCTTCGCGATGTAGGCGGACTTCGCGGTGGCGGTCGCGGTCCCGGCCTTCCGGTCGATCGCGATGGTGAAGTTCGCGGTCTCGTCCTTGCCGTCGACGAACACCTTGCCGGACTTCCAGTCGATCCACTGGTTCGAACCGGTCAGATCATCGGTGATGGAATAGGATGCCAGCGGGTTGAGCAGGTGCGCGGGGATGCTGCCGTTGACGACCACGCCCACCTGGTCGCCCACGAGGAACGTCTTCTGATCGACGCCCTGCTGGTTGGTCCATTTCCTGTCCTCGGCCACGAGAGCGCCGGACTCGTCCAGCACCCACACCTTGTCCGGGGTCGGCGTGACCTTGCCCACGCCGTCGCCGTTGCCGGTCTGGCAGTCGGCCAGGCTGCCGGTGCCGTTGTCGCCGTTCCAGCACGCCACGGAACCGTCGTTGATCTCGTAGTCGCCGCCGGTGGGCTTGGCCGACTGTGGCACGTTCAGCGTGTAGAGGCCGGAATGCGGGGCGGTGGCGTGCGCCTTGACCACGCGCTTGCCATCGATGGAATCGTCGATGGAAATGTCCGCCGGCACGATGTTGCCGTTCGCGTCGGTCACGGTCACCTTGCTCACGTCGTCCTGCTCGGTGCCGCCGATCACCACGTCCCTGGTGTCGATCGTGTCGTAGATCCAGAACTTGCCGGAGGCGTTGGAATGCGCCTTGATGTGCGCCGTGTACAGCGAGCCGGACGCGATGGAGTCGTTGCCGTCCCGCACCGTGTCGCCGGCCCCGTTGGTCAGCCATTTCTCGGGCGGGGTGGTGGTCTTCTCGCCGGACTCCTTGCCGTCGTTCTCTCCCTTGTGGGAGACCGCCTCGGCCATGTCGCCCTGCTTCGCCACGTCAACGTCCCACCAGCGCTTGCCCGCAGGCCACGACTCCCACGAGGCGTCCATGTCCTTGAAGGACGCGCTCACTGTGGCGCTGCCCTTGTTGGATGCGGTGAACTGCTTCGCCACCGTCTTCTCGGTGCCGTCAATGCCGCGCCAGTGCAGGGTCGCGGTGCCGTTCACGTTCTCGGTCTTCGACCCGTCGCTGGACAGGGTGATCACATCCGAGGCGTCCTTGGTGTCGCCCGCCTGGCCCGACATCTCCGCAGCTGCGTGCTGATGCTCAGGTGATATGAGGGCGGCGCGGCTGGTACTTGTCCAGCACGATCACCACGATCGACGGCTTGCTGGAAGCCTCCACATTACGACGCATAATCGCATCCACGCTGTTCGACGGATCATCCGAGAAGCCATCGGATGTGTGGTAATTCTGAGTGCCTGCATATTTATAGGTGTTCGGTGCGACGTAGGTGTTCCAGTTGTCGTACCAGCCACCGGTCCCGGTCGGCGAAGCGCGCCGGACCCGTTGTAGATGTAGTTGCCGCCGATGACGGCTGGCACCGCGCCGACCGCGACCACTCGGCAGTCGCCGTTGCCCTCGCCGGGGTGACGCCGCTGGAAACCGGTCTCGCATTCCGTGCGGGCCTGGTCCAATGCGGCCTGCGCCTTCGTGACGCCATCGCCTCCAACGTCACGCCGGCATTGTTCATGGCGGCGCGCACCGAATCAAGACTCGTGGCCGGACCCCATGCGCCCGAAGCATCGTCCTTGTACTGCCAGAACTGCACCGCGGCCAGATCGCCGCCCGTGCCGGCTGGTTGCCGCCGCCACCGCCCGCGAACGCGTCGATGCGACGACGCCGCCGGCACCAAGCGTGGCGATCGCAGCCACCGCCGCGACACCGGCCTTCATCATCTTCCTGCCAAAGTTCATGTAAATGAACCTCCGTTAACCTTGTCTGTTCATCCCCTCCCTCAATCGTTCCGGTCATGGCCCCGCCGCCTCTTTTTTCAAGGGGTGGCGGGGCTTCCGACCGCAGGAATAACGGGAGGTAGCCACCGGTTGGCCCGGCAGCCACCAACAAGCCTCACAGACGACACGCCGAACCACGGAGCATGGCGTCTACAAAAAATCCGGAAGTATTTCCCGGCAATACGGGTACACGGGAATAAGGGAATACAGGTTCGCGGGAACATGTCCCTTCCTCACAAAATCCATGAAAAAAGGCCCGCACCGATTCCCCAGTGCGGGCCACAAACAGCCAATCATCAATCAGTGCTGAATAAGATTGTTCGGCGGAACATAGCAGTCCTCAGTGCAGCCGTATGCGCCGTTGAGGTTCGGCTTTGGGGCGGAGGCGGCGGCCGGGCCGGAGCCGCCCGATGTGGTGCCACGGTATGTGTTGGAGCCGGAAGTGGAGCCTTCCGTGCGCCTGTACGCGCCGCCGGAGTAGGAGGAGACGCCGCTGTAGGTGGATTGGGCCTGCGCCTGAGCCTGGGCTGCCGCTGCTGCCGCTGCGGCGGCTTGCGCATCCGCGTCCGTCTTTGCCTGGACGCTCGCGTTCACGCCGTTGATGGCATCCTCCAGCGTTTTGCGCGCCCCGTCGATCTTCGCCGGATCGTTCCCGTCCTTCAGCCCGTTCGCCGCGTCGATGGCGTTCGACAATGCGTCGCGGGTGGCGTTGTCCGCGACCTTGCCGTCCGAATCCGCGAGCAGCTTCGACGCCTCGTCCAGCTTCGCCGTCAGATTCGTTTTCGCGTCATCCAGCCTCTTCGCGGCCTTGGATTCGGCGACGGCCCTCACCGCCTTCGACAGGCTCTTCTCGTGGGTCTCGTACCAGTCGGCCTGTTCATTGAGCTTCACGGTGGCGGCATCCAGTCCTTGCGCGTTTTCGGCCACGCAGCCTCGTATTCGGGTGCCGAGGACTTGAGCTCCTTGCCCAAGGATTCGACGGTCTTCGAGTCCTTGACCTGTTCGGCCTTGACGGCGGCGGCATCGGCGGCATCGCCGTTGAGCAGCGCGTTGTATTCGTTGGCATTGTTGCGCACGGTGTCGGCGGCGGTGGCGCACGCCTCCTTGGCCTCGGCGAGCTTCGCGCCGCTGTAAGCGTTCCAGCCGATGATGCCGGCCGCGATCAGAATCACCGCGCAGACGGCCGCGACCAGGGGCGGCAGCCACTTCGGACACTTCCTTCCATCCTTGCTTGGCTCTGTGATGTTCTCGGCGGGTGTTTCGACGGGTTCGAGGATTTCCGTCTTGTCGTTCTCGTTCATCATTGTTCTCCTTGCATTGATAACGCTTTATTGATCTGCCGGGATACCCGCGTCGGATTGCAGCGTTTCCCGCGCGATGTCGAGTAGCCGCTCGTCGCGGCCGGGCTGGGCGTCCGCTGTGTGGGGGAGCCAGTCCTGATCGACGTCGAGGGTCAGGTCATCGAAGGCCTGTTGCCCGTCATCGCGGCCCAGCAGACCGCGTAGCCTGAACGTCTCGTTCATGTGCTGTCCGTCCCATTCGATGCGCCGGGCGTACAGCAGGAAATCCAGAGTAAGGAACCCCGGCCCGGCCTTGTCCACCTGCACGTACCGGGAGCGCGTCGGCGTGAATCTCACCCGCGGCACGCCTTTCAGCCGTTCGTGCAACGGGCTGTCCGGCACGATGTAGCGTTTGACCAGGTTCTGTCCGCCGGCCGCGAAGAACAGCATCTGCGGCAGATTGCCGTAGGTCGCGTCGTAGTAGCGCCATCCCTGGTCGTCCCGCCATTTGCGAAGCATATCACGGGCGGCCCCCGGCCCCAGATGGATGCCGGAGAACCGTTCCCACGCCAGCGCCACCCGGTCGAACTCGCCGCGCATGAGACCATACAGGGCCCGCCCGGTCTGGTCCTTCGGATGACGTCTCGCTCGGATGTCCGTCCGATGGTTCGGATCCGCATACGGGCAGTGCAGATAGCGTCCTCGTCGTAGCGGCACAGGCCCGGCACATCGCCCCGGTGGTGTCGCCCGTAGGGCCGGCGCGCACGGCTTTCCTCCTGCCGGCGGAACAGGCCGACAATCTGGATGGGATTGTCGCACAGCGGGCACACGCGTAGTAGGACGGCCCCTTGTCGCCGTCACGACGCCACGGGGCCACGCCGCCGGTGCACCTCATGTATGACTCCTGGCTGATCACGATGCTTTCCGCCCTTCCCGGCCATGCTTGAACGCATCCATAGTCGGCCCCCCTCGCCGCGCATCGTCGTCATCGATACCTCCTGTTGATTCTAACCCACCAATCCGCCGGCAGCTCGGGCACCGCGCCCTCGCGTTCGGCGAACGCGAGGCACGCAAGCACCGTGCGCAATCCCAACGGGAACTCCCGCCGTCCCTGACGCATCAGGAACGTCCAGTCCTCCGTGCACTCCTCGCAATCCGAATGGTCCATGACCCCGCGACGGGCCAGTGCGGCCCGCTCCTCGATGTCATCCGTCATCATCCACTCCTTCTTCCGTCTTGCTTCGCCTCGGCCCTTGCGTCCGCCGCGTCGAGGGAGGGCAGTCGCATTCGATCCATGCCGTGAGCATGTCGCGGATGGTGGTGCCGCGTCGCACGGCCTCGGCCTTGAACCTTTTCTTGAGCATGGGGTCGAGCTCCACCGTGATCTTGGGCAGCTTGACCGGTTTCTTGTAGTCGGTGAGGGTCGATGCCAGCATGTTCCTCGTGGTCATCGGCTTGTTGATCTCCATGATGTTGTTCCTTTCCGTGTCCCCGTGTCCACGGGTTTGCGTGGACACGGGTTTCCGGGTTTCCGGTTCTGCGGGTGTCAGGCGTTGAATGCGTCGCTGAGTTCCTTGGCGATAAGCCCGTAGCCCGAGGCGGACGGGAACCGGCCCTCGTCCGGCGCGAGGCGCATGGCCTCCTTGTACGGGATGGTTTCCCTGCAATGGGCCAGTCCGTTCTCGGCCAGGAACTCCTCGGCGTGCCTGAGGCTGCGCGTGCCGTAGCGGGTCTGGGTCAGCAGCACCGAGGAGGGCTTGTTGATCTGCCGGATGGTCTCCAGCATGCGTTCCAGGTCGATGGGGCCGGTGGTGGTGACGAGCAGCACGAGGTCGGCCGCGTCCACCGCCGCCTCCACCAGATCGGTCTGCAAGGGAGGCGTGTCGATCAGCACCCATTCCTCCTCGGCGGGCGCGGCGACGGTGAACCGGTTGACGACCTCCACCCCGAAGGCAGTGGGCGGCCGGCCGATAGGGCCTTGTGCGCCCACAGGGTCGCCGCGCCGGACGGGTCGGCGTCGCGCACCGTCACGGTATGGCCCAGTCGGGCGAGTGCTTCGGCGGTGCCGATGGCGCTGGTGGTCTTGCCGACCCCGCCCTTGAGGTTGACGAAGGCCACCGTTTTCGTGTTCGTGGTCATTGGGATTGTTCCTTTCATTCGGGTTTCCGGCTTCCCGTGTCCACGGGTGCACGGTTCCACGGTTTGCCGCGTATACGGGTTTCCGGAATGGTTCGTCCTTATGGGGCCGGACCGGTTATCTGTATCGGATTGTCTTCAGAAGAGGGTGTCCTGCAAGGGCGGGGTGTGTGTGGCACCGGCCGGGGCCTTCGCCTTGCCGGTCGAGCGTGTGGTGGCGCGCCATCGTTGCTGGCGCGCGTTGCGCTGCTCGGTCTTGCGGCGCTTGCATTCGCGTTCGCGTGCCGCCGCCACGATCTCGGGGTTCGCGCGGATGTACCGGGCGAGCCGCCGTTCGGCGGTCGGGTCGTCGGGGTCGAACCGGAATCCGGCCTCCTGCGCGGTCTTCAGCACCTGGCGTCGGGCCCTCAACGGCAGTCCGCCGTAGATGCCGTACTGGTCCCGGACCATGATGCCGAACGCGAGGCATTCGGCCCTGACCGGGCAGGCCTCGCAGATCCGCACCGCCGCGCGGCGCAGCTCGTATTGGGTTCGCTGGTTGGGCAGGTCGTCGGGCCCCCACATGCGGTCCGACCACGAGTCGGGGAAATCCGCGCATTCGCCTTTCAGGAACATGCCGGCACCTCCTTCGGCCCACGGCCGCCGATGAAGCCGACACGTCCGGATGCCGGCCCGGTCTCGGCCGGCTTCCGCTGCCCGAAGCCGTCGTCCTTCTCCCTGGATTCCGCGTCCAGGAAGGCGCGGCCCGCCCGCAATGCCTCCAGCACTGCATTGCGTTCGCCTTCGGCATCGTTCGCGGGGACGCGCTTCAGCAGCCGGCGCAGGGTGCGTGGTGCCTCGAACCCGTCATTGCCCGCATCGAAGTCGTAAGGGTCGAGCAGTTTCCACACGCGCCGGTCCAGGTTGTCGGGGATGCCGTAGTTCGGCACCTTCGGCGTGGATTCCGCGCTCGGCGGTTGCGCCGTTTCGCCCTTGTCGGCGAGGATGCCGTGTTCGGCGAGCAGGCGACGCCCGTGGGGGTCGTCGGCCATCTGGAGGCATACCTGGTCCCAGTGCCGTGCGAGGGAGCGGGGGCCGGTGAGCGTGCGACGCCAGAAACCGTCATACGGTTTGCCGGAAGCGTCGCCCTTGTCGGTCTTGGAAGGCGGCAGCGACACCCATTCGGTCACGGCCAGCACCAGTGGCATGCCGTGGCGGGCGATCAGCGTCGGGCGGCGTCGAGTTCGCGTTTGCCGGGCCGGGCCAACGGTTCGGGCACCGGCATCGACGGCAAGGCGCGCAGCCCGTCCGCCATCGTGCGGCACACCGCCTCCGCGTCGGAACCAGCCCCGGCGGATTCGCTGCTTGGGGGTTCGGCTCCGGCGGTGTCGGCCCATGAACCGTCCTCGCGGATTCCGTCATCGTCCGGGGAGGTCTCTCCGCTTGCGGGGAGATGCCCCGTAGGGGCAGAGGGGTTATTACGTACTAGGGACGTACTGTAGCTCACCAGGTGAGCTGGGGGTGGGGTCACAGCTGTGAACCGTGGTTCACCCGTGAGCTGGGGTTTTCCCGTGTCCCCGTCGACATAACCACGGTCCACATGTGAGCCGGGGTTTCCCCTCGCCCTGTTTTCCGTGGAAGGCCGTCCGCCTCGGGTCGAGTCGATGTCGTTCGAGTCGAAGAAGTCGGGGTCGAGCTCCAGACGGTTCCCCAGGCACAGGTCCCACACGACGGGCCGGTGCCACTCGCTGAAATGCCCGGCCTGGCGTTGGTCGCCGCGACGGATCAGCTCGTTCGCTTCCAGCCATGACAGGTGGCGTTTGACCGTGCTCACGCTGCACTTGCACCACGCGGCCAGCTTCCTGTGCGTCGGATGCGCGTTGCGCCCCTCGTCGTCGGCCACGTTCGCCAGACACATCAGCACGCGAGCGGCACCGTTGTGCCTGGCGTCCACGGGCGCGAACCTGAGCGCCCAATCGACCGCGTTCACGCTCATGCGGCACCCCCTCGGCGGGAGTCTTGCAGACGTGCGCGCAGCATGGGCACGCGCGGCACGGGAACGTCGAGCATCATCGACAGGTAGAAGTCGTGGCTGCCGTCCGACGGGCAGGCCGCCAACAGGCCCGAAGCGGAACCACGGGCCGGGAAGCCGCCATGACGCCCGGCACGCTCAAGCGTTTCATGCGCTCTCATGGCTCTCCTCACTCACGGAACCGGCCGACTCCTCACGCCAACGGGCCTCAAGCATGTCGCGGCGCGTGGCCGCGCGGCACAGGGCGAACGTCAGCAGATAGGACGCGGCGAGAACGAAAACGACGGCGATCACGAGTATGAGGTGCATCATCGGCCCGCCCCCATTGATCGCGCGAGGGAGGCCAGCAGACGGACCACGAGAAGCACGATGCCGACGGCCAGACGCAGGAACGGCAGCAACAGGCCGAAACAGGCCACCGCGAGCACCACGAACAGCAGGATCACCAATTCCACCACTCATCACCCCCGCTCACCGAAGGATGCCTGAGCATCGAGAACACCGCGTCATCGCCGCTGAGGGCCTCCACGTCGCGCATCAACGCGTCGATCTCGTCGGACACCATGCCCGCACCGGCCTCGTAGCCGCGATTGAACACGCAATCCGACGGACCGCCATGGATCAGACGACGGTTCACCGTCCGAGCCGGCGACGAAGCGTTCCGCACGTCACGAAGCGCGTCATGCCGGCCGATCAGATAGGCGACCGCCATGATCTCCCTCACGGTCATCGACGCATCCACGGACAGGGACAACAGGGACATGTAGTCCCGGAAATTCGAGCGCTCCTCGTTATCGAGGGAACGCGCGCCAACGGTCACGGTCATTGCCTCACCTCCGCGTGAAGGGACCAGAAAGCGAAATCCCAGGCATCGCGCGAGTTCCGGTCGCACCAACGGCCGGCAAGGACCATCACGCAGGCCAAAGGCACCAGAAGCACGGCCGGCACGAGGAGATTCCTCGCGGCAAGCAGAATCGCCAGAAAAACCACGCACGACAACGCGGCCAGCATCCAGGAGACAAGTCCCAGCAGCTCGTAGCGCCGGGCAGAACGTCGCCAATACAAAGATTCGGAAAATGTAGACGCCATGTCCCGCGAACCATTCACGGGGGCGTTACCATCAAAATCAGAAGTCGGCACAGCGACTTCGGTTACACTAGACATTTGTGCAGCCTCCATAATCTAAAAGGCAATGCGAACGATTCAAAAGTTTGGCGACTGGGGAATCGTTCAACATTGGATGTGTTGCATACGCCCGGTTTCGATGTATCAGATCGAGACCGGGCATTTTCTTGAAATGAGAAAAACCACTAACCTCCTCTTCTACTGGGTCCAGCCATCAAGTGATTGCCTTCTCGCAAGAGGGCAGGTTATTGATGCCAAGAACGAAATCAGCGGAAAGTCCGTAGTGGTCATAAAGAAACAGCAAGTCCTTCTGCTGCCAGCCCAAATGCCCGTTCTCTTTCTGAGAAAGAGTGGAAGCGGATTGGCCCATGTCGGCAGCAAGGGCAGCCTGAGTCACATCGTGATCCTTCCTCCACTGTTTCATCGGAGAAGCCATATCTACTCTTTTCCTAAAGTCTTTAGCCTAACTAATGTTTTTAGAATACACTTTGGTTTGACTAAAGTCAAATCGCAAACTAGAGTATCTTAATTAGAGTATCTTAATGAGATAAAGGTTTATTGATAGAATAGGATTAGAATATGCGTACATTATTATCCGCAGATCAGGCGAATCAGACACCCCCCGATACCTTGGGCGAATACACAGAACGTGTGCTCAACTACAATGTGGACGCCCGCCGCAAGCAGCTGAAGCGAACCCAGAAATCACTGATGCAGCCGATGGGGGTTACAAGCGAAGGGGCTGTATCTCAACGACTCAAAGGCATTACTCATTGGTCTCTGATTAGCGCGGTCAATGTTGCCCAGAGCCTCGATACAAGTATTGAAAAACTACTTGATGACAGTGCCATGAAGATGGAGATCGAACGCCAAGCGGTCGCACTGCGCGTTCAACTGGATCAAATAAATCAGATGACGGGAAACAAGAAAGCCACCGGCGACACGCCGGTGGCTTCAGGTGAGCTCCTGCGGCTGGGCTTGAACCAGCGACCGTCCGATTAACAGTCGGATGCTCTGCCAACTGAGCTACGCAGGAATATTCAATTTTCATCCCGACCGGAGTTACCCGTTCAGGTGAGCTCCTGCGACTGGGCTTGAACCAGTGACCGTCCG
>ENA-OQDE01001034-OQDE01001034.1-human-gut-metagenome-genome-assembly--contig:-NODE-1034-length-12369-cov-4.251593_pt1 | contig 12369 bp, 11 predicted proteins | sample MGYA00242768_ERZ504595 | MGnify/ENA primary metagenome ERZ504595 (study PRJEB26092, sample SAMD00036307) | human gut metagenome | host: Homo sapiens | study: EMG produced TPA metagenomics assembly of...
AAAAAAGAAAGATCTTTTTGCGTACACCATCAACAAAAAAGGAAATGTCAAAAAGATTTCAAAATCTTATTATGATTCTAAGAAACAGACAGTGAACTTTACAACAAAGAGCTTTTCTAAATTTGCAGTGGGCGGTCGTCTGTGAGAGTGATAAAAAGTTCCTGGATCAAAAAATACAGGAAAATGCCTAAATTGCGGGAATTGCAACCATCAGTGACAGATTGACAGGTACATTTGGTAGCCTGTAACCGGTCAAAATGGGTATGATGGAGACGTAACAAAGATCACATCATTGAAAAAGAAAAGAGGATGAGTTATGATTTTAGCTGAAAAAATTATGGAAGAGCGAAAAAAGAACGGATGGTCGCAGGAAGAACTAGCAGAGAAACTTTCCGTCTCCAGACAGGCGGTGTCAAAATGGGAGAGTGCCCAGTCAATACCGGATCTGCAGAGGGTGATCCAGCTGTCAGAGATTTTTGGGGTGAGTACAGACTACCTTTTAAAAGATGAATGTGAGACACCGCAGCCCATTGAGGGAGTGGAACCTTCCGACAAAGATTTTCCATTAAAAAAGGTTTCGGTGGAAGAGGCAAATGATTTTATGGAAGTCCGGAAGAAAAATGCACCGAAGATCGCAGCTGCAGTTGCATCCTGCATCGTCAGTCCGTCAGTTCTGATATTTTTGGCAGGATTATCGGAGGCGCAGATTGAAATATTTCCGAGGGTGTGGCTGCATCGGTTGGACTGGTATGCCTGCTTGGATTTGTGGCGGCAGCGGTATTTACATTTATTTCCTGTGGTATGCAGACAAAAAGATTCGAGTTTCTGGAAAACGAATGTTTTGAAACCGCCTATGGGGTAGAAGGGCTTGCAAAGGAAAAATTAAAAATTATGAGGGAACATTTACCAGAGGAATCGCCGTTGGCGTGGTGCTCTGCATCGTTGCGGCAATCCCGCTTTTGGTGGCAGCTGTATGGATGCGCCGGATGTTGTATGTACCAGCTTTGTATCGCTGCTTTTAATTCTGGTAGCATGTGGCGTGTATATGATAATCCGTGTCGGTATGATAAAAGGAAGTTATGATATTCTTTTGCAGGAGGGAGATTATACTATTTCAGAAAAGAAACTGAAAAAGAAGTCAGATGCATTTAGCGGAGCTTACTGGTGTATTGCCACTGCAATTTATCTGGGATGGAGTTTCTGGACAATGCGTTGGGATTTTACATGGATCATCTGCGTGGCAGGGTACTTTTTGCTGCGGTATCAGGCATTTTCCGTGCAGTTATGCAAAATGAAAAGAAAAAAATAGAATGAAATACGGATACAGGGCTTCATTTCTTGCAGTTTTCATTCTGATGTCATCTGCCTGTGTAAATGGATTAATCTACAATAAAGAGGTATTTGACAAAGCCGGTTTTACAGACACGCCGAAATCGATCGATGAGTTTCTGGGCATTAAAGGCAGATTTTACTGTTTCCGGTTATTACAGTGTATATTATTATATGCAGGAACAGGAATTTGAACATTTTCGTAGTATCCGCTTTTTTGCGATTAGGGAGAAAAATCAAGAATTAGGACTTCCTATTTGGAAAAAGATGTAGTATAATAGCCACATCGAAAAATTCAATTGTCACATCAGACATCATTTCCGCAGACGATTCCAACAGGTGAAAGAAAAAGTAAGGAGTTTATGAATGAGAGAAAAATATGAGAGTTTATCATTAGTCGTTTTGCGTGATCTGGCAAAGGCACGGGGACTGAAGAATATTTCTTCCATGAAGAAGAGCGATTTGGTCAATCGTATGCTTGAAGAAGATGCACGCAAACAAAAAGAGACGGAGAGTATGCAGACGCAGGAAGAGCGCGGGGAGCGTGTGAAAGCAAAAGAGGGCACAGAGCGTTCGAAAGATCATGCACAGCCGAAAGAATATTCCAGAAAAAGAACAGAATATGTACCAAGGGAACGCGGAACAGATGCAGATCGTCAGACAAAAGAAAAGGCAGAAGAGCCGGTAGAAACACAGGAAAATCAGACGGCATCTGCAGCGGCAGATGATACCATGATGAGTCTTGACAGTGGAATTACGGCAAATGGTATTTTAGAGGTTATGCCGGATGGATACGGATTTATCCGCTGTGAGAATTATCTTCCGGGTGAGCATGATGTGTATGTTTCACCATCACAGATCCGAAAGTTTAATTTAAAAACGGGAGATATTGTCTGTGGTAATACAAGAATCAAGACACAGCAGGAAAAGTTTTCGGCACTTTTATATGTGACTACAATTAACGGCTATCACCCGAGTGTAGCCCAGAAGAGAAAAAGTTTTGAAGATCTGACACCGATTTTTCCGAATGAGAGGATACGTTTAGAACGCCCGGGATGCAGTGTTGCGATGCGTATTGTAGATCTTGTTTCCCCGATCGGTAAGGGACAGCGTGGTATGATCGTTTCCCAGCCTAAGGCAGGAAAAACAACACTTTTAAAAGAAATCGCCAAATCAGTAACATCAGGAAATCCGAATATGCACCTGATCATCCTTCTGATTGATGAGAGACCAGAGGAGGTTACGGATATCAAGGAAGCGATTGAAGGTGATAATGTAGAAGTTATTTATTCTACATTTGATGAACTTCCGGAACATCATAAACGTGTATCGGAAATGGTACTTGGACGTGCAAAACGTCTGGTAGAACACGGCAAAGATGTCATGATCCTTCTTGACAGTATCACAAGGCTTGCAAGGGCATATAACCTTACGGTTCCACCAAGTGGACGTACCTTATCCGGAGGTCTTGATCCGGCGGCACTCCATATGCCAAAAAGATTCTTTGGTGCAGCGAGAAACATGCGTGAGGGAGGAAGTCTTACAATCCTTGCGACAGCGCTGGTTGATACCGGAAGCAAGATGGATGATGTTGTATTTGAGGAATTTAAGGGAACCGGTAACATGGAACTCGTGCTCGACAGAAAACTTTCGGAGAAACGTGTATTTCCGGCAATCGATATCGTAAAATCGGGAACCAGAAGAGAAGATCTGCTGCTTGATTCCGAAGAACAGGAAGCAGTTGACATCATGCGGAAGGCAATCAATGGAATGCGCAAAGATGATGCTGTGGAGAATATCTTAAATATGTTTGCACGCACCAAAAATAATCGCGAATATATTAATATGGTAAAAAAGAACAGAATTATTTAAAAATATCTTGATTTTTTTGAAATCATATGTTACACTGATTAAGCTGTTTATCGGGACTTTCCTTTGGAGCAAGTACATATGCGGATCGGGCATACGGGTATAAAAGGATTGAACAGGCGAAACTAAATAACGATAAGAACATAAAGAGGTGAAAATCATGAGAGAAGGAATCCATCCAGATTATTATCAGGCAACAGTTACATGTAACTGCGGTAACACATTCGTAACAGGTTCTACAAAAGAGGATATCCACGTAGAAATTTGTTCCAAATGCCATCCGTTCTACACAGGACAGCAGAAATCTGCAAGAACTGACGGACGTATCGATAAGTTCAACAAGAAGTACGGCATTAACAAATAGTACGCAAGTGAACATGGTTAAAGATAAGGTTGAGGTTTATTTAATCTCAACCTTTTTTAGAGCGTCGGATGATTTTATTCGTTAATTTCGTGAAGACCGACAGGAATGGAAAACAGTGTGAAAATCTTCTTTTTCACACATAAGAATGGAGATTAACATGAGATATTCCGGGATTGGCGGACAGGCAGTCATGGAAGGTGTGATGATGAAAAATCAGGAAAAATACGCCGTAGCTGTCAGAAAGCCAGATGGGGAAATTGCACTTGAGGTTTCCGAATATAAAGGTATTATAAAAAATAAGAAAATCAGAAACATGCCGGTCTTACGCGGTGTGTTCAGTTTTATAGAGTCGTTGTACCTGGGTGTTGCAACGTTGACGTTTTCCGCTTCTTTTTTTGAGGAAGAAGAAACGGACCAGAAAGAAAAGACAAAGAAACAGCGTGAGAAAAAAGTATTGACAGAAGAGCAGCAGAAAAGACAGGACAGCCTGATGATGGGTGGTACGGTTGCATTTTCCATTGTTCTTGCTGTCGCGATATTTATGATTCTTCCATATTATATATCTGTATTTTTTCAGAAGTTTACAGATTCCTATATGCTGATCGCTGTTTTAGAGGGGCTGATCCGTCTGGCAATTTTTATCGGGTATGTGGCAGCGATTTCGCTGATGCCTGATATTAAACGGGTTTACATGTATCATGGTGCGGAGCATAAGTGCATTAACTGTATTGAACACGGGATGGATCTTACGGTGGAGAACGTGAGAAAGAGTTCCAGATTACATAAGCGTTGTGGAACCAGTTTCCTGCTGATCGTTATGATCATCAGTATTTTCTTTTTTATGTTCATCCATGTGGATTCAAGAGTGTTAAGACTGGTACTTCGTCTTGTGCTGATCCCGGTGATCGCGGGTGTGTCTTTTGAATTTATAAGACTTGCAGGACGCAGCGATAATGCGCTTATTAATCTGCTCAGTAAACCGGGACTTCTGCTGCAGCATATCACGACGAAGGAGCCGGAGGATGATATGATCGAGGTGGGGATTGCATCTGTGGAAGCTGTGTTTGACTGGAAGACTTATGTGGAAGAAATAAGACAAGAGGACAGTAGAGAACATGACATATCGGGAAGCAATTAATCTCGGCGAAAAGGTTTTAAATATGGCAGATGTGGCAGATGCAAAAATTGATGCATGGCTGCTTTTGGAGATGGTCTGCAAGATCGACCGCAGCTTTTATTATCTGCATATGGAGGATGAGGTCGCTGAGGAACAGTTAAGTGAATATGAGATTGCATTGCGCAAACGTGCAGAACATGTGCCGTTACAATATATTGTCGGTGAAGCAGAGTTTATGGGATTGAAATTTAAGGTCAATTCCAATGTGCTGATTCCGAGACAGGATACGGAGACTCTGGTGGAAGAAGCATTAAAAGTCGTAAAACCGGAAATGAAAGTACTTGATATGTGCACCGGTTCCGGCTGTATTATTGTCAGTATCGTGCATAATATACCGGAGGTGGAAGGGACAGCGACGGATATTTCCAAACAGGCACTTCTTGTGGCAAAAGAAAATGCGAAGCTGAACCAGGTTTCGGTCACGTTTGAGCGCAGTGATCTGTTTGACAATGTGACAGGGACATATGATGTGATCGTTTCAAACCCGCCTTATATAAGAACCGGGGAAGTGGTAAAACTCATGCCGGAGGTGCAGGAGTTTGAACCGATGGAGGCTTTAGACGGCAAAGAGGACGGTTTATATTTTTATAGAAAGATTATCAAAGAATGTAAGGCATATCTGAAACCGGGAGGACACATTTTGTTTGAGATCGGTTACGATCAGGGCGAAGCAGTGTCCGGGCTTTTAAAAGAAGCTGGATTTAAAAATGTGACGGTTATCAAAGATTTGGCACACAATGATCGTGTTGTGACAGGAATGGAGGATATATGTTTGATAAATTAGAGGATTTACTGATCCGTTTTGAGGAATTAATGAGTGAATTAAGTGAGCCGGATGTGGCAAATGATCCGGTGCGTTTCCGTAAGCTGATGAAAGAGCAGAGTGACCTGACTCCGATCGTAAATGCATATAAGGAATATAAACAGTGCAAACAGAACATCGAGGATTCCCTTGCTTTGCTTGAGGAAGAGTCTGATGAGGAGATGCGTGAACTTGCGAAAGAAGAGTTAAACGATTCTAAGGCAAGAGTGGAAGAGTTGGAAAAAGAGTTAAAGATCTTATTACTTCCGAAAGACCCGAACGATGACAAGAACGTTATCGTTGAGATCCGCGCAGGCGCCGGCGGTGACGAGGCTGCTTTATTTGCTGCTGAAATTTATCGTATGTATCTGCATTATGCAGAAAGCAGAAACTGGAAGACGGAGATCATGGAAGCAGATGAAACCGGCATCGGCGGTATGAAGAGTGTTACTTTTATGCTGAGCGGACAGGGAGCCTACTCCGTTATGAAATATGAGTCCGGTGTACACCGTGTACAGCGTGTCCCGGAGACAGAGTCCGGCGGACGTATCCATACTTCCACTATCACAGTTGCAGTGATGCCGGAGGCTGAGGAAGTGGATGTGCAGATCGATGACAAAGATATCCGTATCGATGTCTGCCGTGCATCCGGTGCCGGTGGCCAGTGTGTCAATACGACAGACTCTGCCGTGCGTCTGACACATATCCCGACCGGAATCGTGATCTACAGCCAGACGGAAAAATCACAGATCCAGAATAAGGCAAAAGCGTTCGCCCTGCTGCGTACCAAATTATACGACTTAGAGCAGCAGAAAGCCCACGATGCGGAAGCAGAGCTTCGTAAGAGTCAGGTCGGAACAGGAGACCGTTCTGAGAAGATCCGTACCTACAACTTCCCACAGGGACGTGTGACGGATCACAGAATCAATCTTACACTGTACAAACTCGATAAGATCATGAACGGAGATATCCAGGAGATCATTGACGCATGTATCGCAGCAGACCAGGCAGCGAAGCTGGCGAAGATGAATGAGAATGCGTAAAAAAAAAGTCATCGGAGAATATCCTATGAATTTAAGGAACCAGAGATTACCTCTGGTTCCTTTCCGTATATTCTGTTTTTATTCTGAGATTAGCCAGTCGATCAGGTTGATTGATTTTATGCCATCATAGGAAGAATCTATGCCTGTATTTAAGGAAAGAACGATTTTTTCATAGTTATCGCTGATTTTTTTGAGTGGTGCTAATTCCCGGCTACGAACATCTTCACTTGTCATTGATTCTGTGACCTGAACATAAAGTTTGTTGTCTGCCTTTGTTGCAATAAAATCCACTTCGAAATTACCAACTTTACCTATAGAAACATCATAGCCTCGACGAATCAGTTCAAAGTAAACAATGTTTTCTATTGCATGACCGCTGTCACGATCTCTGAATCCAAGCAGATAGTTTCGAAGTCCGATATCGACAATATAGTATTTGCCAAGAGTGCGTAAATATTCCTTTCCTTTGATATCAAATCTTTTGATGTCGTAGAAAAAATATGACTCTAGAAGTGCATTCACATAAGCCTGAACAGTGTGAACACTTGGGGTTCCTTTTCGCTTCCCGTTTTCAAGAAGTCCTTCATTTACCAAGGTGTTGCCGATAGAAGAAACAGAGATGTTGCTTCCAATGTTATCAGCAAGGAACATGATAATCTTTTTTAAAAGGACAGGGTCAGTGATTTTTTTCTGACCTCTGCGACTTTCACGTTCGAGAATGTCTCTCATAATAACGGTAGAGTAGATACCTTCAAGCAGCACCAGTGCTTTTTCCTGATCTAAGCCTATGTCAGCAATCCCTGGCATGCCGCCAAATCGCATATATGCATCGAAAACTTCACGAAGTTCATAATGTTCTCCTGCTTTATCAAAGACTTGTTTGCGTGTACCACCCAAAGCACTCTTCATTTCTCTTATTTCAAAATTATGAAACGTTATAAATTCAGAGAAAGATAAAGGCAGCATCTTTATTTCTACACATCTGCCAGATAAATAAGTGGCATATTCAGAGGAGAGCATATAGGCATTTGAGCCTGTGACATAAATATCGCAGTTGAAGTCGACGCGGAAAGAGTTAACAGCATCCTCCCAGTCAGGAACACGCTGAACCTCATCAAAAAAGAGGTACATTCTTTTATTTGGTACGATATGTTGTTTGACATATTCGTAGAAAGAGTCACTATTCATATTTTTATAAGCGTGTGACTCAAAATTCATTTCCAGAATCTGATTGTCAGTAACCCCATTTTCCTTCAGGTGGAGAGTCATTAATTTCAACAGGCTGGATTTGCCACATCTACGGATTCCAGTAACAACCTTCACTGGTTCGGTGTCTTGAAATGCTATAATCTTATTCAGATATAAATCTCTTTTTTTGAGTTCATGAGTATCGATCATTTGACGTACCTCCTTGTGCTAGTATAGCATAAACTTATGAAAAAATAAAGTTTGTGCACTAAAATGCAGAAACTTTAAAAATGACATTTTTTGCATTATAAAATAGCTAGAAACATATAGGATGGAATAACAAATACAGAGCTGCAGTATATGTGATGATAGTAGTTATAGCTGTGGAAGCAATTATTTGCTCCATACATCCTCCGGCCAGGCAGCGAAGATGAATGAAAATTAAGGATAAATAATTTCTTACCAAAATCCCCAATTCATGCTATATTTTACTTGCACCCAAGCGGTGTATCATGTATGATATAATGAGCGTAAGTGAGTCAACATATTTGAATGATTGACGAGCGGCGAATGTTGATCATGTGCTGATTTTGCACATGATATAGCATGAGTTGTTATATGAGGAGGACAGACATCATGGAAAACGAGAATGTCTCAAAGAATTTTATCGAACAGTTTATTGATCAGGATATAGAGGAAGGACATTGCAAAACCGTCCATACAAGATTTCCACCGGAGCCGAACGGATATCTTCATATCGGACATGCCAAGTCCATACTTTTAAATTCAGGTCTTGCGCAGAAATACAATGGAAAATTCAATTTAAGATTTGACGATACGAACCCGACAAAAGAAAAGACAGAGTTTGTTGAGGCAATCAAAGAGGATATCAAATGGCTTGGTGCTGACTGGGAGGACAGACTGTTCTTCGCGTCCGACTATTTTGATCAGATGTATGAAGCAGCAGTAAAGCTGATCAAAAAGGAAAAGCATACGTTTCTGATCTGAGTGCAGATGAGATCCGTGAGTACCGCGGTACACTGACAGAACCGGGAAAAGAAGATCCTGCGGGCAGCAGAAGTGTGGAAGAGAATCTTGCTTTATTTGAAGATATGAAAAACGGTAAATTTGCCGACGGAGAGAAAGTGCTCCGCGCAAGAATCGATATGACATCTTCAAACATCAATATGAGGGATCCGGTTATTTACCGTGTGGCGCATATGACACACCACAGAACCGGAGACAAATGGTGCATTTATCCGATGTACGATTTTGCACATCCATTAGAGGATGCCATTGAGGGAATTACCCATTCGATCTGTACACTCGAGTTTGAGGATCACAGACCGCTGTACAACTGGGTGATCGATGAGGTTGGCAAAGATATGATTCCGGATAAGGATGAGATGCGCCGAGACAGATCGAGTTTGCAAAATTATATTTAACAAACGTAGTGACAGGAAAAAGATATATCAAGCGTCTTGTGGAGGAAGGTATCGTAGACGGATGGGATGATCCACGCCTTGTATCGATTGCGGCACTCCGCAGAAGAGGATTTACACCGGAATCCTTAAAAATGTTTGTGGAACTCTGCGGTATTTCCAAGGCAAACAGCTCTGTGGATTATGCCATGTTAGAGTACTGTATCCGTGAAGATTTAAAGATGAAACGTCCCCGTATGATGGCGATCTTAGATCCGGTCAAAGTTGTGATCGACAACTATCCGGAGGGAGAGACAGAGTATCTTGAGGTAGTCAATAACCTTGAAAATGAGGAACTTGGTGTGCGTAAAGTTCCATTTTCACGCGAACTTTATATTGACCGTGAAGACTTTATGGAAGAGCCGCCAAAGAAATATTTCCGTATGTTTCCGGGCAACGAAGTACGTCTGATGAACGCATACTTTGTGACCTGCAACAGTTTCGTAAAAGATGAAAATGGCGTGGTGACGGAGATCCACTGTACTTATGATCCGGCATCTAAAGGTGGAAACAGCCCGGACGGACGAAAAGTAAAAGGAACCATCCAGTGGGTATCTGCAGCACAGGCAGTTCCGGCTGAAATTCGTCTCTATGAAAACATTGTAGATGAGGAAAAAGGAGTGTATAATGAGGACGGAAGTCTGAATCTGAATCCAAATTCCCTCACTGTTTTAAAAAACTGTGTTGTTGAGGAAAATTTAAAAGATGCAAAAGCATATGACAGTTTCCAGTTCGTAAGACAGGGATTTTTCTGTGTGGATGCGAAAGATTCGACCGCAGATCATCTGGTATTTAACCGGATCGTTTCACTTAAGAGCTCATTTAAACTGCCTAATGCATAGCATTGTAATGATTTGCATTTTTGCCCTGAAACGGGCGTAACAGGAAAGGATATGAAATACAAATGAATTTATTTGCAGGATTGGAAAAATTTGGTATTAAAGCAGATAACACAACGGATCTGTTTGAGGATGAAAAAAAGCCGGCAGCATCCGCTGATGGTGGAAAAACAGAGGCTGCTCCGACAGAGGACAGTTTTCTGTTAGACAAGGCAATCCGTTGTACTGTTTGTGACAAGGTATTTAAGACAAAAATGATCAAGAACGGACGAATCAAACGTTTAGAGCCGGATCTGGATCTGCGTCCGCGTTTCGAATACATTGACACTTTAAAATATGATGTGGCATCCTGCCCGTATTGCGGATATACAGCGATGAACCGTTATTTCGAGCATGTGACATCAGGACAGATCAAACTGATCAAGGAACAGGTTTGTGCCAATTTCAAACCAACAGGTTCCGATGAACCTGCCGTCTTAGACTATGATCAGGCAATCGAGCGTTATAAGCTTGCACTTTTCAATACGATCGTCAAAAAAGGAAAGACCAGTGAGAAGGCCTATTCATGTTTAAAACTTTCCTGGCTGTATCGTGGGAAGGCAGAGGAGTTAAAAGGAACAGATCCGGAGACCTTAGAGAAGAAAAAAGAGGCAAAAGAGCAGGAAGAGGCATTTTACCAGCAGGCATATGAGGGATTTATGAAAGCAATGTCTACAGAGATGTTTCCAATGTGTGGAATGGATCAGTGTACCGTAGATTATCTTCTTGCGGCAATGGCATATCATTTCAAAAAATATGATGTGGCTTCTAAGTGTATTTCAAGAATCCAGGCTACACCTTCTGCATCGAAAAAGATGAAAGACCGTGCATATGATTTAAAAGAAAAGATCGTGGCAGAGATCAAAAACAGCAAATAGGCAAAATTATTATGATTGAAATAATGATTGATTTACAGGGGGGAGCGAAAGCTCCCCTCTATGAAAAAATATACGAATATATCAAACGGGATGTCATTGAGGGAAAAATTCCTGTTGGGGAAAAGCTTCCGTCGACAAGACTTTTGGCAAAGCATTTGTCGGTAAGCAGAAGTACCGTTGAAATGGCATATGAACAGCTCCTTGCAGAGGGATACATCAAAGCAGAACCTTGCAGGGGGTTTTTTGTGTGTGATATTACAGAGCTGTATGAGTTTGGGCATATAGAAAAAGATTTCAAACATACATTTACATTTGGAAAAAAAGAGCAGGAAGAGACAGCTTGCAGCCATGTTATTGATTTTTCCCCATATGCAATCGATACCATGCATTTCCCATATAATGTGTGGAGAAAATTAAACAAAAATGCACTGTTAGATGACAGGGAAGAATTGCTGTTATCCGGGGATGGACAGGGGGACTATGGGCTTCGAAAGGCGATTGCAGCATATCTGCATCAGGCGCGAGGTGTGAACTGTCAGCCCGATCAGCTGATCATCGGAGCAGGAAATGAATATCTTGAGATTTTACTGACACAGATTTTAGGAAGAAATAAGCGGGTTCTCATGGAAAATCCAACTTATTTGCAGGCATATCATACATTTTTAAATATGGGATATCAGATGACGCTTGTTTCGGTGGAAGAAGATGGAATAGATCCACAAAAGGTCAGAAATTATGATCCGGATGTTGTCTATATCATGCCTTCCCATCAGTTCCCTCTTGGAACGGTCATGCCGTTAAAACAAAGGCTGGAATTGTTGAAATGGGCATTGGAGAAAGAGGAACGCTATCTGATCGAGGACGATCACGACAGTGAGTACCGTTACCGTGGAAAGCCGATCCCGTCGCTGCAAAGCGTGGATCATTTTGAAAAAGTGATTTATATTGGAACTTTTTCTAAGAGCATTGCGCCGTCACTTCGAATCAGTTATATGGTGCTTCCACCGGAATTGTTAAAACGTTATCATGAAAAATGTGGATTTTATTCTACGACCGTTCCCAAAATTCAGCAGGAGATACTGCGTGCCTTTATTGAAGAGGGACATTTTGAACGTCATTTGAATAAGATGAGGGGGATCTACCGTGCAAAACATGATTTCCTGCTTGCAGAGTTAAAAAAGAGAAGCTGGGTAGAAAAAATTTACGGAGATCATGCAGGACTGCATGTTTTAGTACAGGTAAATACTGAAAAAAAAGAAACAGAGATATGTGATCTGGCGGAAAAACAAGGAATCCGTATCTATGGAATCAGTGAATATGTTGTACGGAAATCGGAGCAGAGCTGTAATGAAACTGTGAG
>ENA-OQDE01001035-OQDE01001035.1-human-gut-metagenome-genome-assembly--contig:-NODE-1035-length-12345-cov-3.343346_pt1 | contig 12345 bp, 15 predicted proteins | sample MGYA00242768_ERZ504595 | MGnify/ENA primary metagenome ERZ504595 (study PRJEB26092, sample SAMD00036307) | human gut metagenome | host: Homo sapiens | study: EMG produced TPA metagenomics assembly of...
CTGTTCAATGGCATTCAGGAGAATATCAAGACTTTTCTTACAAAGCATGATCCCGTTTGTATGAATTTGCATTTCCTCCTCATAATAATAAATTTCCTTTTTTCCCTGAATCCCTTGAGAGGATCTTACCATCCTCGTTGTACTGTATGATTTTACAATTTCTTCCAGATTTTTTACCTCTTTTCCCACAATCATAATCACTGGCAGTCCGAGTATTTCTCTCAGATACTTTATAAAATCTCCCAAATATTCTTTAATATCTGAAGATTCATACATATATCTGCATAAAATGAAACCAACATCATAGACCTTTTCCTGTATGGAGACATCCATCACACAATGCTGACTGTCATCCTGAAGATAATCCACACAGGCTTTATACAGCTGTTTCTGATTTGCCCGCTTGACAGTATCTTCACATTCGTCCTCGTAATCATCTCCATCGACCAGGATTTCAACATATCTCACCCGTTCTGACAAATACATATGCTGTCTGACATACTCAAACGTCAGCGGATCAAATCTTCCCTGGATGATAGAAATCAGTTTTCCGGCAAGATATGCGTTTTCCAGTTTTTTTGTTTCTCTTTCTTTCTCCAATTCTATATTTTTTAATCCTCTGACTTTGCGAAGTGCCTGTACAAGTTTTTCTTTCTCCACGGGTTTCAATATATAGTCATTGCATGCATATTTGATTGCCTCCTGAGCATACTGAAAATCAGCATATCCGCTCAGAATAATAAAATAAATATCTCTATATTTTTCAGAGATTCGCAGCTTACGAAGCAACTCAAGACCATCCATAATTGGCATTTTAATATCAGCAAGAATAAGATCTGCATCGTGATTCTGCAGAAAAAGAAGTGCCTCTTCTCCGTCAGCTGCTGAGCCTACAATCTCAAATCCTTCATTTTTCCAATCTATAAGCTCTTTCATTCCCCGAAGTATAAATGGTTCATCATCTACTAATAGTACTCTCAGCATCTTATCACCCTTTTTCACTTCTATAAATGGCAGGCGTATCAGAACCGACACCCCCGTTCCCTCTTCCCCGTTTAATTCAAATTGCACTCTATCATGTGACATCATTTTCAGTCTCAGGCAGGCATTAATAATACCTACGCCTTTTTCATTTTCCAGTAGTTCTATGCTCGCATTTTTCATCTTTCGCCGCATACTGTCAAACTCTTTTTCCGTCATTCCTTCCCCGGTATCTTCTACTTCAATACACATTTCCTCATTTTCTCTGTACACAGTAATAAATATCCAGCCTGGTGCTGTCTTTTTCTCTATTCCATGCACACATGCGTTTTCAGCAAATGTAACAATTGTCAGTTTCGGTATCTTCTGATGCTGGCATTCTGTTTCCACATCCAGCCTATATGACAGTCTTTTACCAAATCGGTACTGCTGAAGCTCCATGTAATTCTTGACAATCTCCATCTCCTTACCTACCTCAATAAGATCCTCTCCCCAATCCACATACTGTCTCTGCATAACAGCAAGTTTTTCAACCATTTCCGCCGTGATTTTTTCTTTTCTTATTACACTGTGCATCCGTATACTTTCAAGTGCATTAAAAAGGAAATGAGGATTGATCTGACTTCTCAGTGCAAGAAGCTCCGCCTTTTGTCTTGCCACTGTCATTTCCTGTTCCAGTATCCGATTTTTATAAACAATGTTTACTAACGTTGTTATACGTGATGCCATCCGATTGTAATTCCTCATCAGATCACCTATTTCATCTTTTGCACTCACATTTTCAATCTCAACCAGATTTTCATCTTCTGTGTTTCTGAAAATACTGCTCAATCTGCTGATTCTGGCAGTTAATGAACGGTTTAAAAGCAGTACCATGATCAGCGGGAAAAAGATGTTGATTGAAAAAGGAGCAACAGCATAGGCAGCCTTTCCACCAGCTTTCCTATAAGATCTGTCTCTGGACGTAGCACGTATATTTCCAGTTGAGCGCCGTAAATATTACTTGTTTTCTTATATTCAACTTCTTTGTAATCTGAAAATTTTTCATACTCATCTCCGATATTTTCGCCATCACGATTTGAAAATATAATTTTTCCCTCATGGCATATATATACGGGCGTATCATAATTCAGATTTTGCAGGTTTTTATTTATCGTACTGTAATCCATTTCAATTTTAAACAACTTTTCCGACTGTCCGCCTCCATAGTAGTTCATCTTACGAACAAAGTAGACATGCCTTTCCGGATGCATTACTGCTCCTGATACCTCCGGTTCATATGCAAAATAAAGCATCTGTTCTGTTCCTTTTTCATTCAGATCCCGATACCAACCGCTTTCTCTGATCAGATCCAGATTTCTAACCGTACCTCCGCTTACAATTGTACTGTTATCTGTATACAAGGTTATCAGTGAACTTCCTGTCATATCTGAACTCTGGAACAGTGTATCTTTAAAAAATTGCTGATAACTTACTACATAATCAAAAGGATCTCCATATTCCATTTCTAGGAAATCATTGATATACTGATTCGCATATATACTTTTTGCTACTTTTGAAACAGTGTCCACATCATAAAAAATCTGATAGTTAACTGCATCTGCAATATCTTCCATTTCAGATCTGCGCAGCTGTGCTTCTGTATGCAGAACCGTATATATGATCACCCCGTCTGTCAACGTGATTGGCAAAAGCATACAGAATATGTAGATAAAAATCATTTTTTTCCGGATTGAAAAATTATCTATATGTCTCACAAATTTTTCCAGTTATAGATTGCATCCCTGCCCCACTCCTTTATAAATGGTATGACCGGAAGTCCCTTTTTTCCATACAGACATATATTCATAGGACAATCCTTCCAGGCATAACGAATTCCCGTTGGTTCTTCGCCATCAGACAACCATGCACAAATCTCATTTCCATCAACTGTGACATATGCTCTTTTATAATCTCCGTTCGCTTTTCTGAGTTCAACTTCACTTACTAATTCACATCCGTCTTTTTTACTTCCGGTTTGCAACGGCTGATCAAAAACAGCATGTACTCTTTTATCTCTGTCCAGTCTGATTTTCCTCACCTGCGGTCCTGTACATTCTTCCTTTTCTCCATAAACCAATTTATGTACAGCAAGCGCAGCTCGCATTCCCAAAGTCTTCTTATCCATGGGGTGGAGATCATTATACTCGCCCACATCATATGCCTGTATCATCGCCGTATTTTCAATCTCCATTGCCTGCCGCTGTACTTCCCTGAATTCCGCCCATTGCTCCCCTGTTTCTTAATATTTCCATCGGAAAAACCAGCAAGCTGTACGTATATAATCGGCAATTGCTTTTCCTTCCAAGATTTTCTCCAATCATTGACCAGCGCACGAAATTCCAACGCATATCTATTCGGATGTCCAACATCAGATTCTCCTTGATAATAAATAACAGCACATATCTTATAAGGACTTACCGGTGATATCATACCATTAAACATAGCTGATGCCATATAATTGAAAAATGTCTTTTCCGGCAGATATTCCATTTGTTTTCTAATCTGTGCATCCCATGTTCCAGACAAATCAAGCCATCTTTCTTTCCCCTTTTTGAATCGTATTCCATATTGTTTACCTGGCATTGCTCCTCCTCTGCCACGGAATACATACAAATGTATGCAGACCACATTTTCTCCTGCCTTAGAATTCCTGGGGCTACAGGATAAATCCTTGGTGCATATCTGTCATAAGAACTACCGCAGCAGATTCCATTTATATATATTTTATCAGCGTCTGTAAACGCTCCCATAAGAATTTCTGCAGGTGTAACTGCCTGTTCTTCTGTAATAAAGAACTTCTTTTCCAGTAAAACTGTTCCACAGAAATCTCTCATGTTTCCTTTCCATATACCGGGAATACTTATTTTATAAAAACTATCTGTCCTTTGATCAAAAGACTGATCCGCTTTTTTCATCCAGTATTTTTCTCTTTCAATTTCTATTTTCTGCGTACATAAAACATAGTCTTCATTTTTACATTTTTCCAACTCATCTGTATAAAAACCCATATGCCTTATTGTCTCTTCACTACACCATGCTTTCACCGGCGTTCCCTCCACAGCAGTCTGGATCAGCCCGACCGGGACATCATTTTTTTCTCGAAGAGACAATGCCATAAACAGTCCTAAAGCGCTGAATTCAAGGACCGATTCCCCCTGTGCGCTTTCCCAGCGTCCCTGGGAAAGCCATTGTCTTTTCTCTCCGAAATCATATTCTTTCGGAACATCAAACTTCTGATAAACGAATCATTTATTTTCTTTATTTCATCTGCAAACCGCTCTGTTACAAATTTTATTCGCAATTCCATATTGGACTGACCGCCCAGAAGAAATACATCCCCACTCATAATGTTTCTAATTACACGCTTCTCGTCACCGTTTATTTCCATACAATACGGACCACCAACCGGAAGATCCGGAAGTTCTGCCACAAACATTCCATGTGTATCTGCCTTAGTATTAAACTTCCTGCCATCGAGTATTCCCGTTACTATAATTTCAGGGCTCGTCTCTCCCCAAATATAATTCCTTTTTCCTCGTTGCAATACCATCCCATCACTGAACAAATATGATAACTTCAATCCTTTTCCCCCTAGCGATATTTTATCATGCGTCTATAATTCCCCAAAAAGCTGGTTTTTCGTTACAGGCATCATCAAATGGCAACGGCATCTGAGGTCTGTTTCCATCAGATCCACCTCCTACCAAAGCAGCTTCCTGTAGCCACGAAACTGAGTCATGGGTGCCCCAGAATGTGATACCTGTAATATTAATTTTATCTTCCTTATCAAGACTATAAATTGTTCGAAACAACTCTTTATACCTTGCTCCCTCTCTCTCTAACTCCAACTCGCGGTCTGATCCGTCATAACTTTTGCTTGACTGCATATCAAATTCCGTAAACTGAATTTCATTTACAATAGATGAATACATATACACAGCTTCTCTAATCTGTTCAACAGACGGAAACTCCATATGATAGTGTGCCTGCATTCCCATCCCATCAATACGTGCTCCCTTTGTATCCTTAATCTGCCTGAGCAAAACACAAATAGCATCCCTTTTTACCGGATCCGCATCATTGTAATCATTATAAAATAACTTGATATCTTTAGGCGCATAGCGGTTTGCAAAAACAAATGACTGAGTAATGTAGCTAATGTCCCCCTGAAAAATATTATACCAACCGTATTCTTGTTATTACATGTATAGCGCACTGATCCTGGGTTTTTTTCTGGATGAAAATCGTCCGGCTCAATCTGTTCATTTACTACATCCCAGGCATATATAATACCACGATACGGGCTATTTACTCCGTCATAATGCTCTATCACTTTCTGAATATAATTTTCAAGGCGCTTCAGCATCTTTTCTTTACCCACATATGCCCCTGAGAGTCATATTTTCACGAAAAAACCAATCCGGAGTCTGTGAATGCCATACGAGTACATGACCCCTTACCCGTATTGTATCATCTGGATTTTTCTCATTATGTTTTTTTTATAAAATCCATAATTTTATCTGCCTTGCTGAAATCAAGTGTTAAAACCGGATCGCCATTTTCATCTAAACATATACTTCCTTCAGTATCAACACTGAATACAGGAACATCTCCCAAAATTATTTCTGGTTTCATCTCGTTTTCACATGTAATACTATTATAGTGCTTTATTACAAGATTCCTTATCTTCTCGTCATTTAGCATGTCTGACATAATTGCAACGCCAGCCTTCCCATTAATTGCTGATTTCTGTTCCAGACGTTTTTTTATCGACATTATATCCTTCATATTATCCCTCCTGCTTTTTACATATATGTCTAAATAGTGTCTACTGATTAAGCAGCTATCTGTAACTTCCAACTCTTACATCTGTTCCGGTCATGCCAGAATCGGAACAGATGCAAAAGAGCACAAAGTATTCGCCTCTGAATCCTGAACAGATTCGTCACGAATACAGATAATGCGATAGATGTCAACTGCGTTTCTTCCAGTTTTGTGGTAATGCAGCTCATACCATAACAGCGTTTGCTCAGGCTGAAGGTGCGCTCCACTTCGATTCTATCGGTATTATCCTGATACTCTTGTTTTTTATCAACTTTTGCTGTGGCGCTTGGTCTGCCCAGCTTTGGACCTGATAACCGGATCCCATGCTCTTTGCAATAACTCCTGTTTTCCCTGGTCCGGTATATCTGATCTGCCAGGACACGTTCTGGATAATAACCGGTACGCTCTTTGAAGCGTTCTATTGCTTCAATCAGGCAGGTGCTCTCGTTGTATGCCTCGAAAGATATTTTTTCGAGGCGCCCATAACCTTCGCTGTCAAGACTGAGATCAAATTTTGCGCCAAATTCAACAGGTGCTTTGACCTTCCCTCTGACAATCGGCCGAAGCCATGGCTGCGAAATGCTTACAATGCGATGCTCTACAGAATGGATTCTGTTATCATACATATACTGTTGCTGTTCATACAGCCTGATGATGGTAAGATATAGGCCGATATCCTTACCTGTCATGGCGTATCCATCACTCATGAACTGTTCCAGATAGCCAAGATCTCTTTTCACGTAGCCAAGCTGTCTGCGGAGTGCGCTGCGGATTTTCTTTGCCGTGTGCTTTCTGCTCTTGGCAAATGCAAGATACTCTTTTCTGGCACGTTTGCGGTATCTTCTTGGCAACTTAAGACCATAACATTTACAAAAACAGTAAATCATGTTTTCCAGCTTTTCTCTTGCTTCGTTCAAAAGCGAGATGTCCTGCGGATAACGTATGTTTGCAGGTGCGCAGGTTGCATCAAGTGTCAGAGTCCCTTTGTTTGTATCTTCTTTTGCAGTACCATCATCACCGGATTTTCCTACGGATGGAGGAGTATGGTCATCTTTGTCATCCTCCTTGTGAGCAAGAAGATACTCATTTACTTCCATCAGCATATCTGCTGAAATGCGTTTACGGAAAAGAACCAGTGTACTTGCATCAAACGGAGCTTCTTCCGAAAACCGGGAAGCCCGATAAAGTATTGCAGATACGGATTCTCAGCGATCTGTTCCACAAGCTCACGGTCGGAAAATTGGAACTTGGTCTGGATGATCAGGGCTCCTAATGCCATGCGAAGAGGCTTGGCAACATTACCCGTATCACTTGGAAACAGCTTGGCATATTTTACTTCGAATTCATCCCATGGGATTCGGTCAGCCAGTCTGACCCAGCGGTTATCCGGATTCATGTGGAGTCCCATAGGTTGGTTGAAATCGAGGAATGAATGCTGTAACTTGTCGATCGGTTTGTACATTGTTTTAGCCCCTTTATACTTAAAATCTGTAAGAAAACTGCAAGAAAAACGATTTGTTTTTGTCAAAATCCTTGCAATCATTATACCAGAAAATGGGGCAAAAGTCAGTAAAATCAAGTGTTTTCAGTTTGCTCAGCAGACACTAATTTAGGCAGATAGCAATCTGTCTTTTTGTGCTGCATAAATATAAGAGCAAGTTTTTATAAAAGAAAAATCAGGCAAAGATAGTGAATTTTCTACCTCTGCCTGATAGGAATACATCTGCTTAATGTCTTAACTAAATGACATTGGGCTCACAGCTGCTCTCTTGTGTTATGTGTGAAATATTATTTGATCTGCTGTATACATTTCTCCAAAACATAGCGGATCGGTTTGAACAATACGAGACATACAATGAAATTGCTGATACAGTGTATGATATCGAATAGAAGTCCTGACGTCCAATATGCAAATGCACCGGAAATCCCGCCGATTGCAAAGTAGGGGATGGTACAGAGTGCTCCGAATGTAATACCATAGATCCCGGAGAGGATACTCCAGAACCATACGGAATCATTCCGGAAAAGGAGAGTGATGAGTGCCTGTATGCTCCAGACATACAGGTAGTTTATCCACCAGAGTCCAAATCCATAGATCAGACCTTCCAGAAAAACAAAGATGTAAATGATAAAGAATACTTCTTTCGAAACACAAGTGTATACACAAGGATCAAAAGGGTGACGATCTCAATATTGGGCAGGAAACCAAGGGAAACCTGAGCAGCCAGAAGGACTGCGCTCAGGATACCGTATATTACAATTTCCCGTGTTTTCATCAATATCCTTCTTTCAATGTAAGCTCAAATGCATCTCCGTCAGAAACTGGTGTCTGATCTGCGGAAGTGTTGACCTGTTCTCCGCCTTTTGTGATACACCACCATTGTTGTTTGGAATCATCCGCTGTTTCTTCATCCACAGTTGTAATAAACAGACCATATTCTCCAGACTCACCGTCCACGAGATTCTCGCTTTCTAAAACTTCTCCAAGATATTTTGCATCTGTGTCAAATTCGAAGACATTCTCTGTCTGGTCTCCGTGGATGACGGTCACCGTAATATGTTTTTCTCCTTCACTGGCTGCAGGCTTCATGTTCTGATATAAAACCCCGGCTCCAATGCACAGCAGGATTAAGATGACAATTCCTGCAATCAGTCCGCTTTTTTTCTTCATGTTTTTATCCTTTCTGCATTCTTATTTTTCATTTGAAATCATAAAGGTACATCCTGATTTTGTCAAGGAATATACATCTTACAGAAACAAACCGGTTTTAATCCATAGAGAAAAATATGAGAATTTTACGGGAAAAATTTCCGGTTGACAGTTTTTCTGTTTTATATTAGAATACCAAACGTAATATTTTTGTAATATTTGTAATATTTACGAAATTTAGTCATATAATTTACAAGAACTACGTAATAATATTGCAATAATCAGGAGGTTATTTATTTATGAAACAGAGAAAACGATGGATGGCAGTACTTACTGTATGGACAATAGCGTTGTTATTTGCAGCAGGTTTTACGAGTCAGGCATCCGTTTCTGGTTCCGAGATGATTCAGGAAAAAAATAGCAAATATACAACAGGGGCAGGGGCGATTGCTGCTGCGATGGAGAGTATTCCGGCAGAGGCAGTAGAACTTACCAAAGCCGAGGCGCAGAAAGCGCAGGAAGCCAGAGAGCAGGCAGAAGCAGAAGCAAAACGAAAAGCGGAGGAAGAAGCTGCGAGAAAAGCGGCAGAAGAAGCTGCACGGGCACAGATCGCTGCAGAAGATCAGAAACTTCTGGCATCGATCATCTTCTGTGAGGCAGGAAATCAGCCTTATGAAGGACAGGTTGCGGTCGGAGCAGTGATCATGAACCGTGTCAGAAGTGGTGTGTATCCGAACAGTATTTCCGAAGTAATCTATCAGTCAGGGCAGTTTGGCCCGGCGATGACAGGATGGCTGGATACTGTCCGCAGCTCGGAAGGATATACGCAGACTGCTATGCAGGCAGCGGCAGATGCGATGGCGGGAGTCAATCCGATCGGAGACTGTCTGTATTTTGGAAATGGAAATTATGGAATTCAGATTGGAGATCATTTCTTCCATTAAAAATTGAATAAAGATAGAAAAGAATAAGTCGCTTTACGGAATAGACGCCCCCACGAGTTGCAACCCTCGTGGGGGCGTCTGTCCAGTTGGATATCAACTTCATTTGCCAAAGCAGGCCCTATAACTGTATCTTCGAAAATGCTTCCGCAAAGGCATTGTTGATCGGCTCTTTTGCTTCTTTTGCCTGTTTTCGTAAATAATTATTCACGTCTTTTTTGCTTGCGCCTTTTCCCGCTTTTTTCTTCCGGTCTTCGAAAGCGCTTAATTTTTCTTTATGTCCGCATACACAGACAAATCGTTGTCCGTCGCCTTTTCCTACCAGATCCATTTTTTTATGGCAGATCGGGCAGCGGGCGTTGGTATGGCGGGAAATGGTTTCTTTGTGTCCGCATTCCCGATCCTGACAGACGAGCAATTTTCCGTGTTTTCCGTTGACTTCCAGCATGAATTTGCCACATTCCGGACATTTGGTGCGTGTCATATTGTCGTGGCGGAAGGTACCGTCTGCAGATTTGATCTCCTGAATGAGAGCCTTTGTGTAATTGTCGATCTCTTTCATAAAGGTTTTGTCGGATTCTTTTCCTTTTGCGATCGCCTGCAGGCGCATTTCCCAGGAGCAGTCAGTTCCGGACTCTTTAAGTCAGAAGGAACCAGGGAGAGCAGTTGTTTTCCTTTGGATGTGATGTGAATCTCATTTCCCTTTTTCTCCATCAGAAAACTGTTGAATAATTTTTCGATGATATCTGCTCTGGTGGCGACTGTACCGAGTCCTCCGGTCTCTCCCAGCGTTTTTACGACATCCTTATCCTTATGTTTGAGATACTTGACCGGATTCTCCATGGCGGCGATCAGAGTACCTTCGGTGAAGCAGGCTGGCGGTTTGGTCTTGCCTTCTGTGATCGTCAGTGCGGTGACAGGAAGTGTCTCGCCTTTTTGCACATCCGGCAGGGAAATCTGGGAGAATGTGGTTTGTTCTTCGTATTCCTCGTCTCCGTCTGTATAACCGGATTCATAAATTTCTCTCCATCCGGCAGACAGCATGAAATTTCCTTTGGCATGGAACTGTTCGGTTCCGATGGTACCGCGGATGGCAGTCTCTTCATACTCACAGGCAGGGGAGAGAACTGCAAGGAAACGGCGTACGACCAGATCATAAATCTTACGTTCTTCATTGCTCATATGATCCAGCTGTACAAACTGTTCTGTTGGAATGATGGCATGGTGATCGGATATCCTGCTGTCATTGACGAAAGATTTGCTTGCCTGGAGTTTCTGCATGGAAAGCCGTCCGGCAAACTTGCTGTAAGGACCTACCGCGCAGGCTTTTAAGCGTTCCTTTAAAGTCGGCACGATATCGGTAGTAAGGTAACGGGAATCGGTACGAGGGTAGGTGAGTACTTTGTGATTCTCGTAAAGTCTTTGCATGATATTGAGGGTCTGTTTTGCGGAAAATCCGAATTTCTGGTTGGCTTCCCGTTGAAGTGCAGTCAGGTCATACAGTGCAGGTGCGAATGTTTTTTTCAGCTTTTTGCGTACATCCGTTACAAGCAGTGACGGAGCGGAGGCCTGTTTGATCGCCTGGATGCGGTCTTTATCAAAGGAGCGGGAAGAGCCGGATCTGGTATCTGTCCATGTAAATGTGATTCCGCCAACCGCAGCTTTGAGTCCGTAATAAGGAACCGGCTTGAATGTGCGGATCTCTTCTTCTCTGGCAGCGATCATAGCGAGTGTCGGGGTCTGGACACGTCCGCAGGAGAGCTGTGCATTGTATTTGCAGGTCAGCGCTCTGGTGGCATTGATCCCGACCACCCAGTCGGACTGTGCACGGGCAACAGCAGCGCGGTACAGTGGCTCGTAGGATTTGCCGGGGCGCAGATTCTGAAAACCTTCCCGGATGGCTTTGTCTGTAACGGAGGAGATCCAGAGTCGCTTCAGCGGCTTCTGATTTCCAGCTTTGTCAAGGATCCAGCGTGCCACAAGTTCCCCTTCTCTGCCGGCATCGGTTGCAATGATGATATCAGAGACATCTTTCCGGAAAATCAGCTCTTTGACAGCGTGGAACTGGCGGCCGGTCTGTTTGATGACTACCAGCTTCCAGTGCTCTGGGAGCATGGGAAGCGTATCCATGTTCCAGGTCTTGTACTGTTCGTCGTATTGCTCCGGATCAGCCAGTGTGACAAGGTGACCCAGCGCCCATGTGACGATATAGTCTTTTCCTTCTATATAAGTATTTGTTTTTTTATTGCAGTGTAAAACCCGGGCGATGTCCCTGCCCACGGAAGGTTTTTCTGCAATGACGAGATGCTTCATAGTGTTTCTCCTTTTTCTGTTCAAAATATTCAGACGTTATGAAAACCTTTTCCGATGATCTCACTTGTATTGGAGATGAGAATAAATGCGGAAGGCTCTTCGTCTTTGATAAAATTACGGAGCCGGACAGCCTGCGGGCGGTTCAGTGCCGTAAAGATGACGTATTTGTCTTTTCCGGAATGCGCCCTGTGCATGGCAGACAGTAGCGCTTCGGTTTAATTCCTGTACAATAAAGTCGCAGATCGGCTTTGGATTGTCACATACTACGTTAAAGTATTTGGAAAGATTGAAACTTTCAATAAAAGTATCGATCATAAACGAGCGGATTGCAAGTCCAAGGAATGAATACAGCCCTGTTGCAATGTCGAACATGAAACAACCAGCAACGGTGATCAGCACATCTGTGATCAAAAGAGCATGTCCGATATCTACGCTGGAATATTTTTTCAGGATCATGGCAATGATATCCGTACCGCCGCTGGAAGAGCCGATGTTAAACAGAATCGCGGAACCAAGAGACGGAAGCGCGATGGCAAAACAAAGCTCCAGCATCGCTGATTTGTAAGTGGTGCACTCATCGGATAGATCCGCTCC
>ENA-OQDE01001037-OQDE01001037.1-human-gut-metagenome-genome-assembly--contig:-NODE-1037-length-12327-cov-2.147049_pt1 | contig 12327 bp, 21 predicted proteins | sample MGYA00242768_ERZ504595 | MGnify/ENA primary metagenome ERZ504595 (study PRJEB26092, sample SAMD00036307) | human gut metagenome | host: Homo sapiens | study: EMG produced TPA metagenomics assembly of...
CGAAGAGGATAATCAGGGTGTTTCTCTGCTCACGATCTTCGGCACTCACAATATTACTGGCGTCGAAAGCGATGAAAATTGCTTGTGGTGTCGCGGCATATTGCTGCATATGGCGCATCCGGTGCATTCCAGCAGCAAACATCGGTTGAAACTGGCGATAAATTTCCAGAACAGGCTCGCCGTCTGCGCTATCGATCCGCCGCCACGCTTCTTCATCTCCCGGATGTAACTGCTGCATTTCCTGCGGGGAATAAAGCTGTTTTCCCACCATGCCGGAGTTGCTATGCATCACAATTGTTCCTTGTTCATCCGTGACCGCAAACCAACGTACACCAGGCTGCCCGGCCATTTCTTCCAGTAATGCCTGCTGCTGCGCATGATGCATGCGCATCCCCATGCCGACGCGCGAGCCGGATTCGAGAGCACGGATAAGTACACTGCCTTTTTCCAGCAGCGTTTGTCTGGCGGCGCAGTCTCGCGCCCATAATCACGAATCACAGTTACCGCAAACAATCCCACCAGCAACAATGACCACGGGGAGGATCGCGCTTAACCATTTGGCTAAGGTGTCTTTTGAACGTTGCATAAAACGTATCTTCTTCTTTGCCTGTTCATCCCTTTTTGACAGCAGAAATCATGCCATCTTTTAGTAGCGCTTACCCTGCGCTGTAACACAAAGACTTAAGTTTCAATGAGTAAAAATGACTCGCCACCCACAGCAGGCGAGTCATTTTTACTCGTTTATCATGCCAGATTGCCCGTCATATCAGCGTTTCGTTGTTGGCACGAAAGATGCAATACCCAAAGTAAGACAACCACTGGAGGATTAACCATGAAACGGAACACGAAAATTGCCCTGGTGATGATGGCGCTTTCAGCAATGACGATGGGATCGACATCTGCATTTGCTCACGGCGGACACGGTATGTGGCAGCAAAATGCCGCGCCTTTGACCAGCGAACAACAAACAGCGTGGCAGAAAATCCATAATGACTTTTACGCTCAAAGCAGCGCACTGCAACAGCAACTGGTGACGAAGCGTTATGAATACAATGCCCTGTTAGCCGCGAACCCACCGGATAGCAGCAAAATTAACGCGGTCGCCAAAGAGATGGAGAATTTGCGTCAGTCGTTAGATGAGTTACGGGTGAAACGAGATATTGCGATGGCTGAAGCGGGTATTCCGCGCGGTACCGGAATGGGTTACGGCGGCTGCGGTGGTGGCGGTCATATGGGTATGGGCCACTGGTAAATCAGAACGTTTTCTCGTTGGGTTGCCAACGACAGAAATCAGAGTTTGCCACTAACAGTAATTGCGAACCTTCGGGCGCTTCCAGCCATGCCACGCTGACATCAACAGAAGAGCGGCTCTGGCGGCGCTCGATATGCGCTATCGCCTGCGAATCTAAATCAGGTTTAATGGTTTGCCCTTCGCAGGTGGTCACGGTCTGTTCCATCGCATGCCAGCGCCCCTGACGCAGCACGACTCTCCCCTGACGTAAGGCATCGCTAATCTGGCGGATCTGATCAGCACGATAACGGTATAAATCGATTTGGTCGTTAGAAAGCTGCTGCTTTTCCCCATCGGATTCACGTTGCATAAAGCTCAGATCGCCGCGATCGTCAAACGCGCGCGAATGTTCACCGGCGGTTTGCTGTAAACATTGATATTGATGAGCGTGAGGTTATCGCCCTGCCAGCGATACTCTCGCGTTGTGGTATCGCCACTGCGCCACGGGCTAAACACGGCAAGAAGATGCACATTATCGCCACTGTCTTTTCGCCAGATGCGTACCGCGCCCTGGTCTTCAGCAAATCCACTGGCGGTAAAGGGAGGAAGTGAAGAGTTGTGACTACAGGCAGTGAGAAACAGAGCGCCAGCCAGCATCAATGATCGACGCCAGAAAGACAAAAGGGGTGAAACCACCCCTTCGTTAAAACTGTTCACTGCCACGCAATCTTACTTAACTGCGTCTTTCAGTGCCTTGCCAGAAACAAATGCCGGTACGTTAGCTGCGGCAATTTTGATTTCTTTACCGGTCTGCGGGTTGCGGCCAGTACGCTCAGCGCGGTGGTTCACTTTGAAGGTACCGAAACCAACCAGTTGTACAGCATCGCCTTCTTTCAGAGACTCAGTAATTGCAGCCAGAGTGGACTCCAGAGCAGCTTTAGCCTGGGTTTTGGACAGTTCTGCTTTCTCTGCAATTACATCAATCAGTTGAGTCTTGTTCATAAGTTATCCTTACAATGTGTTTATCGCTTGCTAAGCATCGAGTGCGACGGAAATGCCAGAATAGCACTCTCCTGCATACACGCACCGATAGCCACTTTTTTTCGCCCCCCAAATGTAGACCAGACGGGGGCGAAAGGGAAGACTCCAGGTACGACAAATCAGGCGTTAAATCACGTTTTCTGGTCTTATTGCTGAAAAATTATACCAATATTGCTCTCGCCCGCCTCACGCAGGTCTGCCCTAAGGCCTTTTATCAGCTCGATATCGCGTTCTTCGCACTCAGCTAAAAGTCGGAATATTTCCCACTGAATGTCCCATTCTTGCTCTACAGCTGGGTTTTCTTTGAGCTCTTCATCGCTCATTTCGCGACCAGCCTGAGTCATTTCCAGCATCGCAACGGTCGTGATGGAGGTCTTACTCACTTCCACCGCGTGTTCGAGCGTTTCACCACTCAAACGCGAATGGACCAGTTCACTTAACGCCACGCAGGCATCGATTGCCGGATAAACGCCGTACAGATCGAAATCGTCGGCTGAAGGAATCGCTTCTTCAAATTTCTCCAGTTGGCTGTCGAAATTTACTTTTGCGTCTTTGACGGTCAGCGTTTCCCAGATGAGATCGAGAATGCGGCGGTAAATTTGCCCATCACCAAAACCGGTTTGCTGGCAGAACATGGCGTAATTGGTACATGCGTTCGCATAAGCAGGCCATAAAAGTGACGTGCTGCCAGCTTTCCAGGCGCTCCAGACGCAGATGAATTGGGTTTTGTAACATGTTGAGTTCTCAAATACGGAAATTATCCGCAGTTTACCTGAATTAGGCTGATTTGCTGTATAGCGCACGAACGCCGGACGTTCCGAGGCCACCGCGTCCGCCCAGCGCGTTGGCTCCGGCAGACGATAGCCTTTCATGCAGCGTTGTACCCACGCCAGCGCGCTGTCCACGCTGACCCGATGGCCGGTAGCGATAAACAACGGGTTACAGCGCGCTTTGCTGCGCCAGACCCAGGCCAGCTGCTCGCCTTTATCCATCAGTGGGGCCAGCGCGCCCGGTTCGCTGGAGAGCGGTTCGAATTTACCGCAGAGCCGTTTTTTCGCCACGCCAATGGTCGGCACATCCACCAGCAAACCAAAGTGGCTGGCGACGCCAAGACGGCGAGGATGCGAGATCCCGTGACCATCGACAAACACTAAATCCGGCTTTTGCGACAGCATCTCCCACGCTGCCAGCAGCGCAGGATATTCGCGGAAGGAGAGAAAACCTGGAATGTAAGGCATGGTGGTGGCGATGCGGGCCACTTTATACTCCACCAGCTCAAGCGAGGGGTATTTCAGCAGCACCATCGCCGCTCGCGTCACTTCTCCGCCCTGCTCAAACCCGACATCGGCTCCGGCGATCAGATCCGGCGGATCTTTATCGAGTCGATCCTCGCGGATCACAGAAGAAGCCAGTTCAATTTGTTGAGCGCGTAATGACGCGAGATCCATAATCGCTCCTTAGAGCCTGGTCCACCAGGCGTAATTGTTGAAGGCAGTTTGAGGCCGGACAGCGCGGAAAAACCGGAGCGTACACGTAGTACGTGAGGATTTGAGCACTGCCCGGCCTCAAAATGGCAAATAAAATAGCCTGATGGACCAGGCTCTTAGCGGTGATACTGTTCAGATAACCGATGCACTGCCTCCACAAACACGCCAGCATGTTCTGGCGGCACATCCTGATGAATGCCGTGACCAAGGTTAAAGACATGACCTTCACCGTGACCGAAACCTGCAAGTATAGTCGCTACTTCTTCTTCAATGCGGGCTGGCGGCGCGTACAGCATCGACGGATCCATATTGCCCTGCAACGCGACTTTATTGCCCACGCGGCGGCGCGCATCGGCGATGTCCGTTGTCCAGTCGAGGCCCAGCGCATCGCAACCGGTTTCTGCCATCGCTTCCAGCCATTGTCCGCCGCCTTTGGTAAACAGCGTGACCGGTACGCGGCGACCGTCGTTTTCACGCAGTAAACCATCAACAATTTTATGCATGTAATAAAGCGAGAACTGTTGATAATCGCGCCCGGTAAGCACGCCGCCCCAGGTGTCGAAAATCATCACTGCCTGAGCACCGGCTTTAATCTGCGCATTCAGATACAAAGTGACGCTTTTCGCCAGTTTATCGAGTAGCGCGTGCAGCGCCTGTGGATCGGCATACATCATTTTTTTGATCACGGTGAACGCTTTGCTGCTGCCGCCTTCCACCATATAGGTCGCCAGCGTCCACGGGCTGCCGGAAAAACCAATCAGCGGCACTTCGCCTTTCAGTTCGCGACGAATGGTACGCACCGCGTTCATCACGTAACCCAGCTCATCTTCCGGGTCCGGAATTGGCAGTTTATCGACGTCGGCTTTGCAGGTGACTGGCGAGGTAAAACGCGGACCTTCTCCGGCTTCAAAATAGAGCCCTAACCCCATCGCGTCCGGCACGGTGAGGATATCGGAAAGAGGATCGCCGCATCCAGCGGATAGCGACGCAGCGGTTGCAAAGTCACTTCGCACGCCAGCTCGGCGTTTTTGCACAGCGACATAAAATCGCCCGCCTGGGCGCGCGTGGCTTTATATTCCGGTAGATAGCGACCCGCCTGGCGCATCATCCATACTGGAGTGACATCAACGGGCTGGCGCAGCAGCGCCCGCAGATAACGATCGTTTTTAAGTTCGGTCATTTTGGCTGTTCCTTAGTGCGTCAGGCGGTCAGTGTATCATCACTCATACTCTGCCCGACACATCGCCACCGTATCTTCTATCAGACGGCGCGCTACGGTGCCGGGCGGCGGGAGTAACGGCAAATCGTCATAGCGATACCAGTTCGCCTCGAGCAATTCTTTCGGGTCGATCACGATCTCGCCGCTGTCGTATTCCGCCATAAACGCGGTCATTAAAGACTGAGGAAACGGCCACGGCTGGGAAGTCACATAACGCAAGTTTTAACTTTAATTCCGCTCTCTTCCATCACTTCCCGCGCGACCGCCTGCTCGAGGGTTTCGCCCACTTCGACGAATCCGGCAAGTACCGTATGGACACCGTTACGATGGCGGGTATGCTGGGCAAGGAGGATCGAATCATCGCGACGGATGGCAACAATAATGCAGGGGGCGATTTGCGGATAGTAACGCTCACGCAATGGCTGCACAGCATCGCCCATTCGGTTTTGCTCGGATACATTTCATGCCCGCAGTAACCACAGTATTTATGCGATCGGTAAAACTCCGCCAGTTGTACGCCACGTCCGGCCAGTTGAAACAGCCCAACATCGAGATCAATGACCTGACGTACCGACCCCATATCGTGACGCCGCTGCTGTTGTACTAACCAAACAGGTTCCCCCTGCCATTCGCCGATTTGTAGTGCGCGCTGACCCACAAGATCGAAATTTGCCGCTTCGCCATATGGCAATTCTCCCTTCGGCAACCATAATTTTTGTTCATGGCTGACGACCCACCAGCCGTGATCTAATTTTTCAATTATACGATCCATAGCTCTTGCACTACCTTTGCATCACTGGCATGTTTAACATGGTTTTTACATTTCTCACTGAGCAGTTTTTGAATACAAACTTGCGGAGTCAATCATGCTTAACCAGCTCGATAACCTGACGGAGCGCGTCAGAGGAAGTAACAAACTGGTTGATCGCTGGCTACATGTACGTAAGCATCTGCTCGTGGCTTACTACAATCTGGTTGGCATTAAGCCTGGCAAAGAATCGTACATGAGGCTAAACGAAAAAGCCCTTGATGATTTTTGTCAGAGCCTGGTCGATTACTTGTCTGCCGGACATTTCAGTATTTATGAGCGCATTCTTCATAAGCTGGAAGGCAACGGGCAACTCGCGCGCGCCGCGAAGATTTGGCCGCAACTCGAAGCCAATACCCAACAGATTATGGATTACTACGATTCCAGCCTGGAAACCGCCATCGATCATGATAATTACCTTGAGTTTCAACAGGTTTTATCTGACATCGGCGAGGCGCTGGAAGCGCGCTTTGTGCTGGAAGATAAGCTGATTCTGCTGGTGCTTGACGCCGCCCGCGTCAAACATCCTGCTTGAGTTCTGCGCTGTTAACGCGTAATTTACATTCAACGCCCCGTTTGCGGGGCTAATTTCTTGTCGGAGTGCCTTAACTGGCTGAGACCGTTTATTCGGGATCCGCGGAACCTGATCAGGCTAATACCTGCGAAGGGAACAAGAGTTAATCTGCTATCGCATCGCCTTTGCGGCGATCGTCTCTTGCTTCATCCGTCGTCTGACAAGCCACGTCCTTAACTTTTTGGAATGAGCTATGTCTGTAACAAAACTGACCCGCCGCGAACAACGCGCCCAGGCCCAACATTTTATCGACACCCTGGAAGGCACCGCCTTTCCCAACTCAAAACGCATTTACATCACTGGCACACACCCCGGCGTGCGCGTGCCGATGCGTGAGATCCAGCTTAGCCCGACGCTAATTGGCGGTAGCAAAGAACAGCCGCAGTACGAAGAAAACGAAGCAATTCCGGTCTACGACACCTCCGGTCCGTATGGCGATCCACAGATCGCCATTAACGTGCAGCAAGGACTAGCAAAACTACGCCAGCCGTGGATCGATGCGCGCGGCGATACCGAAGAACTTACCGTGCGCAGTTCCGATTACACTAAAGCGCGGCTGGCAGATGATGGCCTCGACGAGCTGCGTTTTAGCGGCGTACTAACACCAAAACGCGCCAAAGCAGGACGTCGCGTCACCCAACTGCACTACGCCCGCCAGGGCATCATCACACCGGAAATGGAATTCATCGCCATCCGCGAGAATATGGCCGCGAGCGCATACGTAGCGAAGTTTTACGCCACCAGCATCCGGGAATGAGCTTTGGCGCACGTCTGCCGGAAAATATCACTGCGGAATTTGTCCGTGATGAAGTTGCTGCCGGACGCGCGATTATCCCGGCCAACATTAATCATCCGGAATCGGAGCCGATGATTATTGGTCGCAATTTCCTGGTAAAAGTTAACGCCAATATCGGCAACTCGGCGGTCACCTCTTCCATCGAAGAAGAAGTGGAAAAGCTGGTATGGTCCACGCGCTGGGGAGCGGATACGGTGATGGATCTCTCCACCGGTCGCTATATTCACGAAACCCGCGAGTGGATTTTGCGTAACAGCCCGGTGCCGATCGGTACAGTGCCGATCTACCAGGCGCTGGAGAAGGTTAACGGGATCGCCGAAGATCTTACCTGGGAAGCGTTCCGCGACACGCTGCTGGAACAGGCCGAGCAAGGTGTGGATTACTTCACTATCCATGCGGGCGTACTGCTGCGCTATGTGCCAATGACCGCGAAACGCCTGACCGGTATCGTCTCTCGCGGCGGTTCGATTATGGCGAAATGGTGCCTCTCCCATCATCAGGAAAATTTCCTCTATCAACACTTCCGCGAAATTTGTGAAATCTGTGCCGCTTATGACGTTTCGCTGTCGCTGGGCGACGGCCTGCGCCCCGGTTCTGTTCAGGACGCCAACGATGAAGCGCAATTTGCCGAGCTGCATACGCTGGGTGAACTGACCAAAATCGCCTGGGAATATGACGTACAGGTGATGATTGAAGCCCAGGCCACGTGCCGATGCAGATGATCCGCCGCAATATGACCGAGGAGTTAGAGCACTGCCACGAAGCGCCGTTTTACACTCTGGGGCCGCTAACTACCGATATCGCGCCGGGTTATGACCACTTCACGTCGGGGATTGGTGCGGCGATGATTGGCTGGTTTGGCTGCGCGATGCTCTGTTACGTAACGCCAAAAGAGCATCTGGGGTCTGCCTAATAAAGAAGATGTTAAGCAGGGGCTTATCACCTATAAGATTGCCGCCCACGCCGCTGACCTGGCGAAAGGGCATCCGGGCGCGCAAATTCGCGATAACGCCATGTCGAAAGCCCGCTTCGAATTTCGCTGGGAAGACCAGTTTAATCTGGCCCTCGACCCGTTTACCGCCCGCGCTTATCACGATGAAACCCTGCCGCAAGAATCCGGCAAAGTCGCCCATTTTTGCTCCATGTGCGGGCCGAAATTCTGCTCGATGAAAATCAGCCAGGAAGTGCGTGATTACGCCGCCGCGCAAACCATTGAAGTGGGAATGGCTGATATGTCGGAGAACTTCCGCGCCAGAGGCGGAGAAATCTACCTGCGTAAGGAGGAAGCGTGATGTATCAGCCTGATTTTCCTCCTGTACCTTTTCGTTTAGGACTGTACCCGGTGGTGGACAGCGTACAGTGGATCGAACGTCTGTTGGATGCAGGTGTACGTACTCTCCAGCTACGCATCAAAGATCGGCGCGATGAAGAGGTGGAAGCCGATGTCGTGACGGCAATTGCACTGGGCCACCGCTATAACGCGCGATTGTTTATCAACGATTACTGGCGGCTGGCGATCAAGCATCAGGCGTATGGCGTCCATTTGGGGCAGGAAGATTTGCAAGCCACCGATCTCAGCGCCATCCGCGCGGCTGGTCTGCGGCTGGGCGTTTCGACCCATGATGATATGGAAATCGACGTCGCGCTGGCAGCACGCCCTTCTTATATCGCGCTGGGACATGTGTTCCCGACGCAAACCAAACAGATGCCTTCTGCACCGCAGGGGCTGGAACAGCTGGCACGGCACATTGAGCGCCTGGCGGATTATCCCACCGTGGCGATTGGCGGTATCAGTCTGGCGCGTGCGCCTGCGGTGATAGCAACGGGTGTCGGCAGTATTGCCGTTGTCAGCGCCATTACTCAAGCCGCAGACTGGCGTTTGGCAACGGCACAGTTGCTGGAAATTGCAGGAGTTGGCGATGAATGACCGTGACTTTATGCGTTATAGCCGCCAAATCCTACTCGACGATATCGCTCTTGACGGGCAGCAAAAAACTGCTCGACAGCCAGGTGCTGATTATTGGTCTTGGCGGGCTGGGTACACCTGCTGCGCTGTACCTGGCGGGCGCTGGCGTCGGGACGCTGGTACTGGCAGATGACGACGATGTGCACTTAAGCAATCTGCAACGACAAATCCTCTTTACCACTGAAGATATCGATCGCCCGAAATCGCAGGTCAGCCAACAGCGACTGACACAGTTGAATCCCGACATTCACTGACGGCACTACAACAACGGTTAACGGGTGAGGCGTTAAAAGATGCGGTAGCACGGGCCGATGTGGTGCTCGACTGTACCGACAATATGGCGACTCGTCAGGAGATTAATACCGCCTGCGTGGCACTCAACACGCCGCTTATCACCGCCAGCGCGGTCGGATTTGGCGGTCAGTTGATGATACTGACGCCGCCCTGGGAGCAGGGGTGTTACCGCTGCCTGTGGCCAGATAACCAGGAGCCTGAACGCAACTGCCGCACGGCGGGCGTGGTTGGCCCGGTGGTCGGGGTTATGGGCACTTTGCAGGCCCTGGAAGCCATTAAGTTATTAAGCGGTATAGAGACGCCTGCGGGAGAACTCCGACTGTTCGACGGTAAGTCGAGCCAGTGGCGCAGCCTGGCTTTGCGCCGCGCCAGTGGTTGCCCGGTATGCGGAGGAAGCAATGCAGATCCTGTTTAACGATCAACCGATGCAGTGCGCCGCCGGGCAAACGGTTCACGAACTACTGGAGCAACTCGACCAACGACAAGCGGGCGCGGCTCTGGCGATTAATCAGCAAATCGTCCCGCGTGAGCAGTGGGCGCAACATATCGTGCAGGATGGCGACCAGATCCTGCTTTTTCAGGTTATTGCAGGGGGTTGAGATGTTACGTATTGCGGACAAAACGTTTGATTCACATCTGTTTACCGGCACCGGGAAATTCGCCTCTTCACAACTGATGGTGGAGGCGATCCGCGCTTCCGGCAGCCAGCTGGTGACACTGGCGATGAAACGCGTCAACTTGCGCCAGCACAACGACGCAATCCTCGAACCGCTTATCGCGGCGGGTGTGACCCTGCTGCCGAATACTTCCGGGGCGAAAACAGCGGAAGAAGCCATTTTCGCCGCCCATCTGGCACGTGAAGCATTAGCACAAACTGGCTAAAATTAGAGATTCACCCTGACGCCCGCTGGCTGTTGCCCGATCCCATCGAAACCCTGAAAGCCGCCGAAACGCTGGTACAACAGGGATTTGTCGTGCTGCCTTACTGCGGGGCCGATCCGGTATTGTGTAAACGTCTGGAAGAAGTCGGCTGTGCAGCGGTGATGCCGCTCGGCGCGCCGATTGGCTCGAATCAGGGACTGGAAACCCGCGCCATGCTGGAGATTATTATCCAGCAGGCCACCGTTCCGGTGGTTGTCGATGCTGGCATCGGCGTTCCCAGCCATGCCGCGCAGGCGCTGGAAATGGGGCCGACGCGGTGTTAGTGAATACGGCGATTGCCGTCGCGGACGATCCCGTCAACATGGCGAAGGCATTTCGCCTGGCGGTAGAAGCAGGCCTGCTGGCACGTCAGGCCGGACCGGGCAGCCGCAGTCATTTTGCTCATGCCACCAGCCCGCTGACCGGATTTCTGGAGGCATCGGCATGAAAACCTTCAGCGATCGCTGGCGACAACTGGACTGGGACGACATCCGCCTGCGTATCAACAGCAAAACGGCTGCTGACGTAGAGCGGGCGCTAAATGCCTCGCAACTCACCCGCGACGATATGATGGCATTGCTATCACCTGCCGCCAGTGAATACCTGGAACCACTGGCTCAACGGGCGCAGCGTCTGACCCGTCAGCGATTTGGCAACGTCGTCAGCTTCTACGTCCCGCTTTATCTTTCCAATCTTTGCGCTAACGACTGCACGTACTGCGGATTTTCCATGAGCAATCGCATCAAGCGCAAAACGCTGGATGAAGCGGATATTGCCAGGGAAAGCGCCGCTATACGGGAGATGGGCTTTGAACATCTGCTATTAGTCACTGGTGAACATCAGGCGAAAGTGGGGATGGATTACTTTCGTCGTCATCTCCCTGCCCTGCGTGAACAGTTCTCTTCACTACAGATGGAAGTACAGCCGCTGGCGGAGACGGAATACGCCGAGTTAAAGCAACTTGGTCTGGATGGCGTGATGGTTTATCAGGAGACATATCACGAGGCGACTTATGCCCGCCATCATCTGAAAGGCAAAAAACAGGACTTCTTCTGGCGGCGTGGAAACGCCGGATCGGCTGGGCCGTGCGGGGATTGATAAGATAGGCCTCGGCGCGCTAATTGGCCTTTCCGACAGCTGGCGCGTTGACTGCTATATGGTTGCAGAACATTTGCTATGGCTGCAACAGCATTACTGGCAAAGCCGCTACTCTGTCTCCTTCCCACGCCTGCGTCCATGTACTGGCGGCATTGAGCCTGCGTCGATTATGGATGAACGCCAGTTAGTGCAAACCATCTGCGCCTTCCGGCTGCTTGCACCGGAGATTGAACTGTCACTCTCCACGCGGGAATCACCGTGTTCGCGATCGCGTGATTCCACTGGCAATTAATAATGTCGCGCTTTTTCGAAAACGCAGCCAGGTGGCTATGCGACAATCACCCCGGGCTGGAACAGTTCTCACCGCACGACGATCGCAGACCGGAAGCGGTTGCTGCCGCGTTAACTGCTCAGGGTTTGCAGCCGGTATGGAAAGACTGGGACAGCTATCTGGGACGCGCCTCGCAAAGGCCATGAGACAGAATGTAACAACGTAAATTTATTCCGAGCCGCTACGGAAGATGAAAAACGCAAGGTTGTTGAAAGCGTTGTGTTTTTTATGGTAGTGCCGTCAGCAGGAATGTTGTCCAGGGCGAAAAGCTTCTTCCTCGTTTCGCCCTGCCTTTCTTAATATTTCCCGTGAAGACTTTGCCCTCTGAATAACTCCCATAAAAAACCCGCCGAAGCGGGTTTTACGTTATTTGCGGATTAACGATTACTCGTTATCAGAACCGCCCAGACCTGCGTTCAGCAGTTCTGCCAGGCTGCAGATGCGTCTTCTGCAGTCACCTGCGGTGCAGCCGGAGCTTCACCCGCAGCACGGCGACGCATACGATCCTGGTGGTACGCGTAACCGGTACCTGCCGGGATCAGACGACCCACGATAACGTTC
>ENA-OQDE01001038-OQDE01001038.1-human-gut-metagenome-genome-assembly--contig:-NODE-1038-length-12306-cov-1.625257_pt1 | contig 12306 bp, 28 predicted proteins | sample MGYA00242768_ERZ504595 | MGnify/ENA primary metagenome ERZ504595 (study PRJEB26092, sample SAMD00036307) | human gut metagenome | host: Homo sapiens | study: EMG produced TPA metagenomics assembly of...
GTAGATGTAAATATTTTATCAACACTTAGCATTGTTCGATTATGTTAAATTTACCCTCTAAAATCAGGTCTTTTTTTCTCTAAATTTGTCAATATTCTTAAAGTCTGTGCATTTCCTTCAAATCCACCTATTGGAGCAAATATTTCATTTAAAAACCTTTCACCAGCATGTCCAAATGGTGGGTTCCCTAAATCATGTGCTAAAGCTCCAGCTTCTACAACATAGCTTTCGCTAGCATCATATTGTATTGCACAGGCAATAGAGCGAGCAATTTGTGCCACTTCCAGGCTATGCGTTAATCTATTTCTAAAAAATTGATCATTTCTAATTCCTAAAAGTTGCATTTTCCCTTGTAATCTTCTGAAAGAAGATGAATACATTATCCTTGCATAATCCCTTTGGAATGGTCCATCTGGTCGATACCGTGATTTCTCATTATAAACCTGTGATTCCATAAAATCAAATTTTAATGAATTTAATAGATTTCTCTTTATCTTGTCTCTATTAATTTCCAACGGATTTTTTGTAATACTTTCCATAAAAAATTCCTCCCAAAATCTCTTTCTATATCTATACTACAACAAAACACCCCATATTTCTACAGGGTGTTTAAAAAAGTATTTTGGGATGGTCTCCTTTTAGGAGAAGCGGAAAACCAGGAATCGAACCTGGGACTTGGAATTATTTCCTGCTCTACCAACTGAGCTATACACCCGTAGGATGCCTTTTATTGACACCCTTTACCCTATCCGCACTCGGGTACTGACACTAAATATAGATTACTGAATCTATTTTTGTTTGTTTTGCAGATCTGCGGATATCTGCTTTTTGGTACCATTTGTGATGCAAAGCCGGTGTGCACTCCCAGAACAGACCTCAGCTGTGCAGCCTGTATACTCACATCACAAAGCCGTGTACAGGAGTCGAACCTGTCTGCCTACATTTGCCACGGCATAAAAACACCGCCAGACGAGAAAGGGTGAAAGTCCGGCGGTGTTCCGAATGTTGTTTGGAAAGCTTTTGGAGTCTTTCTTCTAACTCCATGTTATACTATAGACTACTTAAAACGAACAATGCGAACAAAACGAACAAACTTTTATTTTTCTTTCATCCACCTCTGAAATTCCATTCTTGCACTATCTCCTGTGCAATTCCCTTTCATTTTTGCAGCCACTTCATCCCACGTCAGTCCTTGCATCACCTTGAACCGGATAATCCGCTGCATCCTTACCGGAGCTTTATTGATTACTCGCTCTGCTTTTACTTTAATCTGCTTTGCGTTCAGCTTTCGTTCTTCCAACAACCGTTCCTCTTCGTCTATATTCACCGTGTTCTCTACACATCCAGAGATATTAAAGCTCTGCGGTTGGTACGGAAACTCTGGATTGCTGCCTGTCACTTTATCCTGCACAAACGTCTTTCTTCTGTGCCGCCTGATATCTTCCTCTGTCTCTTTCACAAGTGCTTTCGCATCCATGTACTCATAGATTATATTCTTATCCACCTCAATCACCTCCCGGAATTGGCTTTTTGATGTTGTACTTGCTTGCTATGTATTCTAGAGTGTCCGTATTTGTTCTGTCAGCCCTTTTAAAATCACAGGCAAAGGCTTTGTGCTCCTGTTGCTTTAAAGCTGTCTCGCAGGGCTTTTTCGTTGCCATATCATGTGCATCTATCTTTCGGATGACTCCTGCCGTCTCCTTTCTGCGCTTCATGGTCTCTCTTGTCATTCCTGCATCACCTCAATTTCCTCTCCTGTCAGCTCTTCAAGCTTCTGTCGCATTTCCTCTACTGTCATTTTCTTTGGTTCTTTGCGCTCCCAGATGAGTTCGAGGTTGACATCATACATGATACTGCTAATTTTTCCCATGCATTTAATCTTATATACTCTAACTATTTCCAAATCACTTACCACATTTTTTAAGTTTTCGTTATAGTCTCCCAAATCCGCATATCCATCTTCGCCGATCAAAAAGTCGCCTACAACAAGTCTTTTCCCGAAACTGTTATCATTATATTCGACCACCATTCCGTCTTTTAAATCTGACTTTGTAAATTCTTTCTGCATGTAATCACTCCATTCTAAGATTGTGTATCCCCTTTTTTCGTAATAATTTTTAAAACAGTATTCACCTTTTGCTATATAACAAGTTCCTTCTCTGTATATACGATAATTCGTATAGTCCAAATAACTAAAACCACCGTTCCATTTCATTCCATGTTCATGCATCTGCTTGCAAAAGTCTACCGCTTCTTCCTCGGTTTTGCAGTGCACCGCAATCTTATTTTCTTCATTTTTAAATTCGTCCCAGTTAAATTTTCTCATATTTCCTACCTCACTATCTTTCGCACAATCCAATCCACAAATACAACAAATAGTACAAACGGAAAGAGCAAAGCCATTAAATAATCCTTAAATTTCAGTTCTGCATCCTCATATACCCCACTTATTAGTGCTACCATAGTTCCCAGCCCCAGGATGTAGTACAGGGCTAAGAATGCGATTGTGATTATAATGTCCATGTTATTCCTCCTTATCCACATACTTCTCCACAATATCTACTGCACAAGTCAGCCCGTAAATATAGCTTTCCAGCTCTTCTGCTGTTTTGCTTGCTCCGTGTCTTTTCCTTTCTTCTTTCAGTGTTTCGTAGGCGTCATTTTTCATGGATTCGATTTCTTCCAAAATCTTCTCTAATACGTTCATTTGCTGTCCCTCCACCAAAATTCGAATTAACGTGAAATGATTTTTACCAACGCAGAATATTCTTCCAGATTATCTTTGTGAACCAACCCAATTTCTTCATTTTCGCTATATACGATTTCATACTCGTTCGAAACCAGATTGCAAATTTCCGTTGTTGACATTACTGCAATTTTTTCCGCTGTTTCCATTTTTTCTTCAAGCGCTAAATTTTCTAATTTTTCTTTCCATCCCTAAATAATTCAATTTTTCGTTTAATTCTCTACCAGTCATTCTATTCCTCCGTTCTGTCGCATCTGCTCTATGTAAATATTTGTGGCGCATCTTACAATCTCCGGTTTTAATCCATTCGTAATCAGTGCCTTTGTAAAAATTCTTGTCGCACGATCTTTAATCATATACAGGATATCTTCAAATGTTCGTTCTTTCACTTTCCCTCTCCACTTCATTGTTGTATTTCATGCACTTTCCATCCTTGTACGCTACACATTTTTCTTTGATACACGGATGCAACACTGGTCTAACATAATCGCCGTTGCAATAAGCATTGCTTTTATCTCTTCTTTTCCCGTTAAATCAGGGCAAAATAAAATCATTCTTTCACTCTCCTGTTCCATGCTTTGATTGCCAGTTTTCCAGTGGTAAAATTACTTGTCTCAATAGGTGCTATTGTCATCTCACATTCATGTTGCACAAAATATCCTCGTAATTATTATTCAAACAAGTTGTTTTAATAAGACTTGCTTCTCCACCACAAAACGGGCATTTCTTTAATTCCTCCATGCTACTCACTCCAATCTAATCTCTGTCCGCAATTCTGGCAATAAAGAGGTTCATTTTCTTTTTCGCAAATATATTCACTTTTGCACGTAGGGCATTTAAGTTAATGTCACCAAGTATGTGGTCCATTATGCTAGGCTTCTTCGCCGTATCTCGTTCTTTCAGCTCATGCATCTCATTCATCAACTTCGCACACTGGCTATTTACAAAATCATTAACCTTGTTATACTGGTTCAAAATATCGCACACAAACCGTCCCATCTTACATTCTTCGCATTTATCTTCCAGTTGCTCTCCGTTTAACTGGTCTGGATACTTACACAGGTTGTCGCAGATATGCTCCATCATTTCTGTTGTGATTCCGTCCATCCATGTTTCTTCTGTTTTTGGCATTAGTCATTCCTCCTACACCTCATATCTTTACAAAAATACAATTCCGTCCCTCTTTTTGTCTTTACATACTCAAAATCTCCGATAATTTCCCGTCCACAGGAAGAACAGATATGTACTTCATTTTTCTTCGGATTCTCTTTCTTTTTTTCATAGCCTACTGTAAATACCTCCGCATTAATATCCGGTTTGGATTCGACATCGTCCTGTTGAGTCGGCAACTTGTCCGCACCCAGCCCTCGTGAAACTCCATGTATTTCGCTGTTGTTCCGAATATATCCTTGACCGAAGTTTCTTGCTTCTTTGACTCAGGCAGCATATCATTGTCTTTCAAAAAGTTTTTGAACGTTTCAATACTTGCATCGATTCCGCTCTCTTCGCTTATTGCTGCATAGATGTTCTGGATCGTAAGTCCGTATTCGATCATGTACTTAATTTCTCCCTTGTACGGTTCGTATTGTTTTCTTTTATTTTCCATTTTTCTTAACCACATCCTCTTGTTTGCTATTACCCTCTTTTTCACTTCTTTTCCAGTAATATCCTCAAGTACTCTGCAGATATGCTCATCCGTGCATCCGAGTTTTACCATCTCTTCGATCTGGAACTTGTAGGGATCCAGAAAGTGTGCTGGTCTACTCATTTTCAACCTCTCTTTCCAGCCACTCTTTTTGGCTCTTGTACAAATTCAGGTATTTATCACGGTTTTCTTCGTACAGATCGTTTTCTAAATCCTCATCTATTCTTGTAAGTATCATCTTCACTGCGGAGATTTCTGATGTATCCGTTTCTCCTGTTATGTTGTTCAAATGATCATTGTTCGTCATTTCCCTCTCACCTTGTTCTTTCTCTTCCGCCTTGTACTGCCGCGCGTAAACAAATCCATATTTCCGTGTCTCAATCCGGTAGGCTGTTTCCTGTAGACTCTAAAGCCGTATCTTTTTCTGTTCATGCTTACTCCCTTTCTAAGCTCCACCATGCTTTCGCGTTCTTTCCATATCCGGTTGTCTGTATCTTTATTTTCAACTCGTTTCTCGCTTTCATAATGTCTGACCGTTTGATTCCTGCAGCATCCGACTCCATGAGCAGCTTCGCTCCGTCATATCGTCCGCCTGCCATTTTATCTTTTAACCATTCCACTGCCTTGTCATAATCGGTCTTAGATACCTCGTTAACCTTGTCCTTAATCTTTTCCAGCTGGATAGTGTTGGTGTTCAGCTTGTTCCAGATCTTCTCAAAATTCTCTTGCATGATTCTGCGATTCTCTAAAATCTCATCCCGGATGACTGTAAGTGCCTGTGCTGCGGTCATCCCTTTCTTTTCTGGCTCTTTCACCAGACTTCCCGGTTTAAGTCCGAGAAGTAAACACATGGTTCTTTCAAAATCTTCTGTCTGTTCCGGGTTCTTCGCCATATTGTAGACAAAAGACTTGCTTCTACCGAGTTCTGCCGAGAATTTCTCTTTCGTCTTGCCCTGTTTCTCCAATTCCTTGCAGAGCAGAGCGTAATTTATCGTTACTTTCTTCGGTTCCATAATTCCTCCTTAATTCGAGTTCAGTAGTTGCTCTTCCAGAGAGTCCATGTCGTATCCTCTGCGTTCGAAGTTGTTTAAGTTTCTGCTTACCGGCGGTTTTGATTGTTTTTTCTTCTTTTCCGATCCTTCCGGTTCATTATCAAATTTACCTTCTAAAATCTTTTTTAAGTTCTGCTCTTTTATGATCCAATTAAAATTTGCATTAAATTTATAATCCCCTTTACTTTCTTTGCCTTTCAGGAATTTGCTGTTCTCCGCTTTTATAAATGCGGTTCTGATCTGGCTAAAACTGAATTTCTTACAGGCTGCATCAATATCTTCCTTCCTACTATCGGAAATCCGCTCAACTCTATCGAAACTCTTACAAATATCATTAAATGTGTCGGCGATCAGCTGATAGCTTATTTTGCTATCAGTCTTATCTCTTACTCTATCTCTTACTCTATCTCTATTATCTAACTCTATATCTATATCTGTGTTACACTTCTGCACATTGTTGTTACACTCTGTTACATTCGTGTTACATTGTAACGCCTTATTTTTTCTTGATGCCCTGACACGCTCCGCTGATTCCGATTCCGAGCAGATTAAAGACTGTGTTTCCGTCATTAAAAATTCTGTTTCGGAACAGGGCTCAATAAGTCCTTGAGACAGTAGGTATTGTACAGTTACTTTCACATTGTCTGGATCTTCGTCTATTGTCAGGGCAATTTCTTCTGGAAAATTCTCTTCAATCCCCTCGAAAAACAGCTTTCCACCATTGTTTAAACTCAGCAGCTGCATTTTTAAATAGATAATGGTATATGTATCACCACCAGCAATTTTCCGTAACTTTTTAATTTTGGGCTGTGTAAAAAAATCTTTCTGTAGCTTAAGCCAGTAGTATCGTTTTGACATTAAATCACAGCCTTTCTGTATCTATCTGCATTCCAGATTGGTATTCGCGGTATATTTGCATCCAATCATCCAGCTCCATCGTAACAAGGATTTTATGATTGTTTTTCTTATGGAATACAGCAGGAAGATTTCCCGCTTTATTCGCTGCGGCATCTCTCTTTGCTTGATCCATCCAGTCATAAGTCGCATCTGCTCTTGATGTTTCGCTTCCACATGAATTAAAGGAAGACCAACCACGTCTGAAGCATCGCCTGTATTTCCGCAGTATTGCGCTGTTCTGCGCGCTTCTTGATATCCATAATCGCGGAAGATACCAGCTAATTCCCGTTCAAATCTTGCGCCTTTCTTTTTACTGTTTACTGCCATTTTCTTTTCCTTTCTTTGTAGTGCAGGCAAGGTTCATCCTTTTCCTTTGCCTTTGCACTCCCAAAATCTCTCGCAATTGTATGCATTCTCTTGTTTTCTTCATGTGATCGCCCTACATGAACGGAAGTTCTTCATCAACTCCATCAGGGACGTTTTGGAATCCATCGTGGTCCGGCTGTCCATATTGCGGAGCAGACTGTCCGCTGCTTCCCTTGCTTTCGCAGAACTCAAAACTATTCACGATCAACTGCATCCCGTAATGCCTCACGCCATCTCTTTCATAGTTGTTGTTTCTCATTTCTCCTTCGATCAGCAACTTTGCTCCTTTCCCCACATTGCATTTTTCAAATGTTTCCGCAATCTTTCCGAATGCTACACACTGGAAAAAGTCAGCTTCTGGATCTCCGTCTCTCTTAAATCTGCGGTTTACGGCAAAATTAAAACTCGCTACTGCTTTCCCGTCATTTGTGTATCTCATTTCTATATCTGCCGTCAGTCGTCCGCATAAAATAATTTTATTCATATCAATTCACCTCTTAATTTCCAAACAATGCCGCTGCTGCACTCTGTCCTCTTTCGGAAGATTCGGTTTTTTCTTCCTGCGACTGTTCCATGTCAATAATCTCCGCATCGCTATCGTTATCGACGTATGTTTTTGTTCCGTCATCGTTTATCACTGCCATATCTGCATCCATTGCCGACATCATATCGATAGACATGATTCCCCATTTAGAGATCAGCTGACGCAGCATAGTTTTATATGCCATTCCGTCAAAGTCCTTTTCCCAGAACGTGTATCCCTTTTTCGCCTGATATCCTTTGGAATACTTTAATGCATGGGCTTCCATTTTCTTTTTGCTCCAATAGATCGCCTTTTTAAACCCATTCGTATACTCAAACATTGCATAATATCCAATGGTTTCAGCCTGTTCTCTTGCTTCTTCATCCTCAATCAGATGTACCTCAATCTCTTCATTCAAAGGATCAAAACGAACAAGCTCGCCCTCTTTGATCGCCAGTACGTTCAGTTTTTTGTACTGTCCGGAACGGATAGCAAGCTGGATATACCCTTTGTATCCAAGCTGGAACTGCGCCACCTTGCCTTTGTTTCTGTCATTAAACGGTACGAGGTAATACTGTCCCAACTGCGGAGACGGTGAAAGGTTCAGCGACTCCCCAAGCAGCGCACCGGAAAGGATCGATTGATTCGTGCATTCCTGTAATGCTGCATTGTTATTTACAGCCGATACAATTGCGGAAATAAATCTCTGTCCGCTCTTTCCACCGATTCACATTGTTGATCTGGTTTTTAACTGCTTCCTGTGTTAAATATGCTGCGATTCCTGTGCTTTTTCTTGCTGTTAAGCTATTTCCTACTGCCATTTTTCTTCTCCTTTTCTATTTCACTAAATTTTCTAACGTTGTTTTTATTCCTTTAAATCCACCAGTTCAAGATACACTCTTGTGTCAAAGAAAATCAGTTCGCTTGTTTCTTTGTTAAATCCGGCAGAAACACCGTTTTTAATGCAAACATTCTTTAATAACATCAGCACCACTTCAAGCTCTTGTTTTGTCTCTTCATTCATTCTTCTACTCCTAAATCAATCCTATTTCACCGAAAAGCTCTCTTGCTCCGTCATCTTCTTTTGCAATTTCTGAAATTCCCATATTGTAATAATTCTGAAACACTTTGCTAATCAAATACTTCGAATCTTCTGAAATTGTAGCTGCTTATATTTAATTCCTCTTACTGCAAAATAATTCGCCAAGTTCTGTGCATCCATTACCGTTAAATTTGCCGCAAATGCTACCCACTGCCGTTCAACGCATTTTCCCATGTCTGTTTCCGGTGGATTCATGCATTCTTCAAAAGATTTTGCATCTGTAAATCCAATCTGTCCGGGAAGATCATCTTCTTTCTTCTGGAACTCTGCTGCCTTTTTCGCTTCCTTCTCCGCTTTCAATCTTGCCTGCTCTGCTTCATGTTCTGCTTTTTTCTTCTGGATTTCTGCAAGTCGCTGCCCTTCACTTAACGCCCTGTTGATATCCAGAGTGGATTTATAGACTTCTAATGCTTCAAAGCCAAATTCCGGCAATCTCGAAAGCGTATCCACATCTTTCTCCACGCTTGTGATAAATGCATTCATAACATCTTCGATGGACCTCATGGATGTTGTCTTATTTAACCATCTACTGTCAAAAATACATTCCAAAGAAATTTCGAACGGTGTTGATTTACTGTTCCAGAGTTCCTCGATTTGCTTCCGTTTTTCCTGCTTCTCGTACTCTTCAAATTCCTTAATTTGCTTATCAATAAGGTTAATAGGATCGTTAATAAGCTTAATTAAGGCGTTAATTTGAGTCTTAAATTCGTTAAATGGCTCTAAATAAGCCTTTTCCAGTCTTATTCTTTCGTCATTTAAGGCTTTTTTCAGCTTATTTAAGCTTGCTTTATCTGATTTAGCATCCTTAATTTGCTCTCCGGTGTACACTAAATTACTGTGGTCTTCTACTATTTTCTGTATTTCTGACCTTAATTCTTCATAATTAAATGTAATTTTCTCCGGCATTTTCACTTCATTGACTCTTAATTCCATGTTTTTCTCTCCTTTATCTTCTTATTACATCCGGAAGGATAAGCGGCGGGCATTCATCTCGCTCCACGTATCCCCAGAATCGTTTTCCTTCTTTCATCAGGTATTCCATATCTTCTTTCACATCTTTCCGTTCAAAATGGTAATGTTTTGTTTGAACGAATACCTCACCAGCATATTCACTTTTTAGCTGCGCTTTTAACTCGCAAAAATCAGCCTCAAGAACTGCCATATACAGCAAGCACTGGCAATAATAATGATCCGGGATCTGGTGGTCCCATCTCTTTCTCATATTTCCGTTTAAAATGTTCGTTGTCTTACATTCCCAGATTCCGAGTCTCCCATCTCCATCGAAAAGCCAACCATCTACTGAAGCCTGCGCCCAGGGATATTTATTCAATTTCGAAAACTGTTGTTTTCCTCATATCTCACTTGGTATTCTGGAAAGTCCAGCCGGAAGAGTTCTCTTAATAATGGCTCTGCTGTGTACCATATTTAATATAAGGAAGATTTGAAATGTCTTTTGCTTCCTTTCTTCCAGTTTTCAACTCCCACAACTCCACATTTGTCATGTACGGATTCTTCCCGATTACAGCGGCGATTTCAGAACCGCCGATTCCATTTTTTCTATTTTTAAGCCACTCTTCATGGTTGCTAAGTATTGTTTTTGTAATCATTTGACTTTTCCTCAAATTTTCTCTATACTTTAACTGGTTTAATTTCTTGAGTGCTTGAGGGTTGCCGCCCTGTGACAGCACTCTTTTTTAATACCCAACCACCAGATACCACGCCAGAATCACCAAGATAAACCCGATCACAGCTACTGCAACCTTATGCCAGTAGGGCTTGTCCTTTTCCGGCAATTCAACCGATACGGAGCGGATATCCCAACTGTTTAAAGCGTTCGGCTGCTGGGTGGTCTGGCAGTGATAAGTTCCTTTAATCTCCATGCTTGTCCTCCTTTCTACCGCCTAAGCGGTTTTCTCTTTTCGTATCAATGCTCCCTGAATAATCCGGCAACATCCATCTATAAGTTTTTTAACTTCCTCTTCTGTGCGATCCACATAACAATCATCATGTACTCGGATTGTTGCATTTTTTACTTTTACTGTTTCTACGATCAAAATCATCACCTCTCTACTATGTATGCAGGTTGGATTGTCCGAGATATGTTGTCCTACGTTTTTAATTAGCATCCGAATCTCTGACGATCACATGATATTTCTTTATCTGTCCATCGCACTGCGTGTATGGGATTTCTCTCGGATATCCATTATTTGCGTACCACTGCTTTACCATCCCAATCACTTCCGGCACATACTTTCTTACAGTTCCTTGCCACGTTCCCTTGGATTCCCATGTTTCCGTGTACATATCTTCTGACAAATCCAACCTGCGAATAATCTCATTCACAGCTTTGTCTGCCGGCTTGCCGGAACTCTGAAGTAAAGTCTTGCTTGTCTTGCGATATGTACCGTATCCACATACTGCTGATCCGCTTCAATCGTGATTGGAAGATTGACTCCTGCTTTCTCATAAAGAGATTTTGCAGTCAGGAGCTGGATTTTACTGTTGCATCCTGCTGCTTGGAGCATCGGTGTTAAAATCTTCACAGCATTGTTGACACTGGCGAGACGCTCGTTGCTTTGTTTCTTCTTTGGCATCTCATAGGAGCCGGTCTTGCGGAGGGTGGGAAGAACTTCGGATGTCACCCAGTGTTTGAATTCTTTTGCGGATTCTAATTTGCTACCGAAGATAAGGCGTATAGACCGGATTCGTTAATTACTACTTGATTCGGGTTTCCTCTTTTTCCGTCGGAAATCACGACGGTATTCTTATCTTCTTTCATTACATGTGTAGCAAGAGCATCTCTCGTATTTGCATATCCCAATGCTGTTGCCACATCTTTTCCAACAAACCACGGTTCATTGTCAATTGTCACTGTTCGGATTTTGCCGAACTCTTTGTTGTTAAAAATTTTTAATTCGTTCATTGCTTCTCCTTTCTGTTTTTGATGATTGTAAATAAAATCTCATCATGGTAAAATATATTTATTATTTCATGAGAATGGGGGAATTATATGCCACTTTTTTGCAATATATCGGCTTTATCATTAGTATCTTTGGTTTTTTATTACGATATTGACATTTATAGCAGCCAGTAGAGTTAATAAAAAAATCAAATCTCTTAATGAACTTAAAGATTTTCACGTTCATAAAACAGAAATACTCAATCAGCTAGAGGGGTTCGTTCGTTCCATAAATAGTGACCAGTTGCAAGAAAGTGATACTGAATGCACTTTATATAATGGAATAACCCAATCGTTAACTGATATAGAATCTAGGTATACTAACCTTCTTGGAAACACGAAAAGCATTAACTTCTTTGCAGAAATATTTAAAACGTGACAATTTTAAGTGGAATGAAATTGCCCTCAAACTTATAACTTTAAAAAATAGCATTGATAAGGAGATTTAAATATGGAAATAAATAAAAATGAATCTTTCATCGAAAAATTATCATCTCAGACTATCAATTCCGAAATTTGCTGGAAACGCGCTACATCTTTCAATAAATTAGATTTTTCTTCTAACCCCGAGCTTGGAATCGTATTTTTAACAATGAATATTGCACAATTGATTTTGAGAATTCCTTTTTTTCTCATATTGATTCCGCTAATATTTATATTGTTTTAAAACAAATAGAATCCGGTCGCGATGGTTCCCGTGTAAAGAATTATTCAGTTTATCTACAGCAAGAAAGCAATAATGAAATTTCAAAACTTTCTTGTTCTCAAGCAGTTATTTACCAACTAGTAAATTCTATAAATTCTTATTTAGCAAAAAATAAATCGACTCTAAATGATTTTATAGATTCTTATCTTAAAAATTCTCAAAGTTAAATCCATGAATCCTTAAATCCTCTCTAATTCCAGGGAGGATTTTTTGTTATCTTTCTCTTTCATTTTTTTAACTTTTCCGTATTTATATACTGAAAAAAGTTAAAAACTAGTAACTACTAAGTAATAAATATCTATCACTATCG
>ENA-OQDE01001039-OQDE01001039.1-human-gut-metagenome-genome-assembly--contig:-NODE-1039-length-12295-cov-35.304487_pt1 | contig 12295 bp, 16 predicted proteins | sample MGYA00242768_ERZ504595 | MGnify/ENA primary metagenome ERZ504595 (study PRJEB26092, sample SAMD00036307) | human gut metagenome | host: Homo sapiens | study: EMG produced TPA metagenomics assembly of...
CAGCCTTCTCGGCCGCGGCCTTGCGCGCCTTGGCCTCGCGGCCGCGCGGACTTTCATGGCCTTCTCACGCGCGGCCTTCACCTCGGGTGTGATAACGCTCATGGGTTCGGCAGTCGAGACTGGTAGAAAAAGCCCTTAAAGTCGATCTGCATATCGGTGATGGCAAGACCAAACAGATCGTGCGCTTCGTTTTCAAACGGGAACACCGCCGGATAGTACGAGCTGATGGACGGAATCTCCTGGTACTGGTCGATGCCCTCAACCACCAGGTTCTCGATCGCATAGCTGCCGTCCTGCGCAATATGTTCCTGAGCAGCGCGAACGTTGATAAACGTATAGACCAAGCGATACGATCCGTCGTCGACGTTGCGCTCGGCATGCATCTGCACAAAGCGCGCGCCGGCGCCCTTGAGCGCCTGGACATGCGACAGGAGCTCGTCGATCCCGACGGTGGTATAGATTGCCTTTTGCATTACTCGGCCTCCTTTGCAGCGGCGGGTGCGGCGGGCGTCCCAGTAGGCGCGTCGCCAGCGACGGGCTTCCCGACAGGTGCGTCACCGGCGGCGGCCCCAGCCCCGGCCCCGCAGCCACAACCCGTCCTCGCCCAGCTCAACGCCGCCGTCCCAGGTAGCGGCGCCGCCCACGGTAAGCGGGTTGCCGCCGGCGCGCATCACAGCCTCCTTCTGGTCCAGGATGCCGCACGCCTCCACAATGGCATCGATCACCGTCTCAGGGCGAATGGCGCACCCGGGCGCGTACACGTCCACGGGAATCGCGCGGTCCACGCCGCCGATCACGTTATAGCATCGCGGAATACGCCGCCCGAACACGCGCAGATACCGCAGGCCACCACACACTTGGGCTCGAGCATCTGGTTGTAGATCTGGCGCACGACAGGCAGGTTCTGAGCGTTGACCGACCCCGTCACCAAAAAGATATCCGCATGCTTGGGGTTGCCGGTGTTGACCACGCCAAAGCGCTCCGCATCGAACAGCGGCGTGAGCGAGGCCAGCACCTCGATATCGCATCCGTTGCAGCTCGAACCGTCGTAATGAATAACCCACGGCGAGCGCGACATTTTATGATCCATGGATGCCGCCTCCTAAATAAACACGTCAACGAGGATGGGCATAAGGTTGAGCAGGCCAAACACCAGCGCCACGCCCCAGCCGAGCTTAAAGCAGCTGCGCCAGGTGCTACGGGCAAAGGTGTTGTCGATCAGGACCTCGACAAAGTACGTCGCAGCCATCACGACCAGGGCTACGACCCAGCTCACCGGGTTGTCCCAGACAAAGAACATGCCCACCCACATCAAAAACAGCACGGTCTCGCACCAGTGCATAAGGGTCATCTTGGCCAGCGTGCCGCCGCTCATCTCGGTGGCGACGCCCTGGACGATCTCCTGATGCGCGTGATGCGAATACGAAAGGTCGAACGGCGACTTGCGCAGCTTGATGGTAAGCACCGCGAGCAGCGCGAGGAAGATGGGCGCGCTGTACACGATGATGGGGGCCGACTGCCCCGTCACGGCGATGGAGTCGAAGCTGTCGGTGGCAAGGTACAGGCCCACACTCATCAGCAGAACGGCGGGCTCGTAGCTCATGACCTGCAGCAACTCGCGGTCGGCACCGACCTGGGCAAACGGGCTTTGCGTCGAGGCGGACGCCAGCACCACAAAGATCGCGGCGAGCGTAACCATAAAAGCGCACAGCAGCGTGTTGGAGCCCGACACAAAGATGCCGCCGCCCACGACGGTAAAGATGAGCGCGCACGCCATATAGGTATCGTCCATGGTGTTTACGCTGGCAGGGGCCTTGCGCAGCAGCTTGGCAACGTCGTAGAAGGCTGCAGCAGGCGCGGGCCCACGCGGCCCTGCATGCGAGCCGAAAGTTTGCGGTCGATGCCGTCGATCAAGCCGCCCGCAAGCGGCGCCAGCAAGGCAAACGCCACGGTGCCAATAAAGATGCCCACGACGCCCGAACCTTCGAAATACTTGCCGCGCAGCACCGAGGGCGCGCTCATGGCAAGCCGCTCGGGCCCAATCCATGCGCAACACAGCAGCGCAAACAAGATAATGCTGCAGCATACGACGCTACCCGCGGGGCCAATACGCTTCTCGCCAAGGGCGTCCTCCGAGTACCAATTGCGCTTTTCGGCCTTCACCTCGTGTCCCATCGAGCCGCGGAAATGGCGATATTTGTCGGTTCCCACGCCCGAAAGGTACACGTTGACGTGCGGTTTGTTGCTCACGCGGAATGACGTCAGCAGCACCACGCGATAAAAGCCACGATAACCACCATCAGATACATGGCGTCCTTGCCAATAACGTACGGCACGCGGCCAAACACCATGGCCAAGTAAGGCGACACCAGACCGCTCGAGATAACCGGAAACGCCACGCAGCACAGAATCAGCAGCGCGGCGATGGTGTTGAGGGCCATCCATTCGGTCTTATGGACATTGACCTCAACGTTTTGAGCCGTGGGGTCGACGCCCGAAAGCTTGGCAAGCCACTTGCCCCAGAAGTAAAACGTCGCGGCCGAGCCAAAGGCAAGCACCATGATCATGAGCACGTTGCCGGTCTGCGCAAACGCCACCAGGCGCCCCACTTGGACACGAGCATGCCAAACGGCGCCACAAACATGCCCATAATGCCCAGCATCATCAGACGCGTCAGGTGCGGCATGCGGCTGAACATGCCGTCCATGTCCTCGATATTGCGGCTGCCGATATGATGCTCGGCCGTGCCCACGCACAGGAACAGCAGCGACTTGGCCACCGTGTGGAACAAGATCAGGAAGATGGCCGCCCATACGGCCTCGGGCGCGCCGACACCCAAGCAGGCACTGATGAGGCCCAAGTTGGAAATGGTGGAGTACGCGAGCACGCGTTTGGCGTTGCTCTGCGAGATGGCCATGAGTGCAGCGAGCAAAAACGTGATGGCACCCACACTCGTGACCATAAAGCCGGTCACGGGGTAGATGGCATAGAGTGGGCTCAGCTTGACCATCAGGAACACGCCGGCTTTGACCATGGTTGACGAGTGCAGCAGGGCGCTCGTGGGAGTGGGTGCAACCATGGCACCCAACAGCCAAGTGTGGAACGGCATCTGTGCGGCCTTGGTGAGCGCGGCGAGCGACAACAGGATGACCGGCATCACCAGCAGCGCGGACTGCGCGGTTCCGGTGCCGGAAAGCTCGATCATGCCCGAGATGGTCAGCGGCATGCCGTTAACGTGCAGATACATAAGTCCGGCCAAAAACGCGATGCCGCCCAGCATGTTGAGGATGATTTGGGTAAAGGCGTTCTTGATGGCCTCGGGCGTACGCGTGTAGCCAATCATAAGGAACGAACACACGGTGGTGATTTCCCAGCCGCAGAACAGCCACTCAAGGTTGTCGCTCGTCACGATGACGAACATGGCCGAGAGGAACAGGAACATGAGCGCCAGGAACTGCGGGCGACGGTCGGGCGCGGTCTGCCCGCGCAGCGCGGCCTCGTGCTCGTCATGGGCCTGGAAGTCCTTCATGTAGCCCAGGGCATACAAGCAGATTAGACTGCCAACGATGCCGACGGCGAGGACCATGATCACGCTCATGTAATCCAGGTAGAGTGGCGTTGCCGTGACGGCTTCGGCCGCGGGCAGCGTCATGGCTGCAAAGGCGAGCGAGCCCACCAGCTGGACTATGCCGAGCACCGTGGTGAGCGCGTTCCTATATTTGTACGCGTTGTACAGGATGACAGCGCACAGGATGACGTCGATAACGGAACTGATGATCGAGAGCACATGCGAGGTGCCGGGGGCAACCTCAAAGCTCTGCGGACCCGTGCCAAAAAACATGACGGCGACTACAACTGTCACCGCCATAATAATGCCGGAGCCTATGAGCCCCGCCGCATCGCGGGCGCGGTCACCGCGCGCGAGCAGCATGCCCAGCGCCGGTACCAGCGGAAACAGGGTAAGGAAATACAGTAGCGTCATACCATCACTCCCCCATGCTAAAACGCTGCAATTGTTTAACGTTATAGCTCAATTGAGGAGTAGCGGCGGCGGGTTTTCGGTCAACTGGGGAGTTTTAGGCGTACGGGGTAAGGGCACGCCCGCATTGGAGCAGAGGGGCGGCAAGAAAAATGCGCCCCTGTGGGTGCACCATCCCGTTTGCTATTCCGCCTTTTTAACGCGCGGCTTGCGACCGCGCGGCTTATCGACCAGTGCGGACTCACCGCTCTCGCGGTACTGACGGCACCAAGCCTTGACCGAAGACTCGCTAGGAATCTTGTGCTTGATCATGGCCTCGCGAACCGTTAAGCCGTTTTCCAAGCGGTCCTTGACCACGGCGAGCTTAACTTCGTACGAATAGGTGTGATGATGCGAACCGGCGTTGAGAACGGCGTCGGCACCGCCCACGGCATATGCGCGGGCCCACTGACGAGCCGTGGCCTGGGGAATGCCGAGCTCCGCGGCGAGGGCGCGATGACCGACCCCTCTTGGAGGACCTCGACGGCGCGCTGCCTAACCTCGGCGCATGCGTGCGAGTCCTTGTTGCTTCCGACATACCTGCCACTTCTTAGCCTTAACCGTTAATCTGCTTTCTTACGTGCATGTTAGATAGTAGCATTTTGCTGTTTGCGCGTAACAGTTAATTAAAATAGACGCGGCGTTATCTGGGCATTTGGCACCAAATTACGACATTTCTTTATCGATTATTTACGCTGGTAGCTGACTCGCAGCTAATCGTCATTCGCGTGTCAACAAAATTGGCGTCTCTTTATGTCCTTTGGTATAGAGGATATAGTTATTAACCCCTCCCCCAATAATTTTGAGTGATCTGCAAGGCAGTAGACGTCCTCACTCCTCATGATTACCGCGCATTGCCATCCACAGGAGCAAAACAAAAGGGCGGGACCTGCTGCGTTTGCAGGCCCCGCACCGGTTGACACCCGACGGGACACAGCCGGGCGAGACGGATCCGTGCTACCGCCCCGCCTGGCCGCGATGTTCAACTACAGCTCGTTGGCCGCGTGATACGCCGTGCGAATGGCGCTCGCGATGTCGGCGGTGCGCTCGCCCGAGCAGTCGCCCACGCAGGTCACGGGCACCGTCACGCCGTCCAGGTCAAACGCGTTGGCCTTGGAGCCCACGGCCATCACCACGTAATCGCAAGCGATCTTCACCGGCTCCTCTGCGCCGTCCTCGGTGGTGTGAACAGTCTCCACGCCCTCGTCGGTAATGGCGGTCAGGCGGGTCTTAACGTGCTGCTCCACGCCGTGCTCGGCAAAGTCGCTCATAATCAGCGGCAGAATGGTCTCGGACTCGCCCGCGGCAATCTTGTCGAGCATCTCGACAATCGCCACCTCGCAGCCGTGCTGCAGCAGGTACTCGGCAGTCTCGGTGCCCACCAGGCCGCCGCCGATAACGGCGACGCGGCCGCTGAGCTCCACCTTGCCGGCCAGCACGTCCCAGCTCGAGACGACCTTCTCCGAGTCGGCACCGGATACGGGAATGACCACGTCGTGCGCGCCCACGGCCACAATCGCGGCGTCGGCGGCGTTGAGATCCTCGGCCGTAGCGGCATGGTTGAGCTCGACCTTCACGCCCAGGCCGGGCAGAATCTTCTCGTAGTACTCGACCGAGCGCATGATCTCGTCCTTGCGCGGGGGCGCGGCTGCCAGCACAATCTGGCCGCCCAAGTGATCGCTCGCCTCATAGACGGTCACGTCGTAGCCGCGCTTGGCCGCCACGCGCGCGGCCTCCAAGCCGGCAATACCGCCGCCCACCACGGCGACCTTCTTGTCGCCTCGCCCGGCTTGATGGCGATGGTCGCCTCGTCGCCGTTCTCGGCATTGAGCACGCACGAGATGTACTTGCGGTTTTGAATCGCGTCGACGCAGCCCTTGTTGCAATTGAGGCACTCGCGAATGGGCTCACCCGTGGCGGCCTTCAGCGCAATGTCGGGGTCGCACATGAGCGAGCGGCCGTACGCGATGATATCGGCCGAACCGTCTTCCAGAATCTTCTCGCCGGCCTCGACCGAAACAACACGGCCGACGGTTGCCACCGGCACGGAGACCAGGGCCTTGACGCGCTCGGCCACGGGCAGCGTCCAGTTGTAGGGCATGGCGCCCATGGGCGGAATGGTGTCGCCCATGTTGCCGGTATGGTTGGCCTGTGCAACCTGGATCATGTCGATGCCGGCGCCTCGAGCAGCTTGGCAAACTCGCAGGCCTCATCGGGCTGCAGGCCGCCCTTGCCGCGCGGCGTGCCGTCGGGGTTCTCCATGATCACGGGGAGCTTGTACTCCACCATCAGCTGCGGCGCGGCTTCCTTAATGGCGGCGACAACCTCGAGCGCATAGCGAACGCGGTTCTCGAACGAGCCACCGTACTCGTCGGTGCGCTGGTTGAGGATGGCCGAGCACAGCGAACCCACCAGACGGTCGCCGTGAACCTCGATGCGTCGATGCCGGCCTGCTGCGCGCGGGCGCCGAGGCAGCGATGGCCTCCTTGATCTGGGTGAGCTGCTCTACGCTCGCCTCGTTCACAAAGTGCTGCATGTCGTGGTGCAGCTTGGCGTAGGCCTGCTTGCGGATCTCGTTGGACTCGGCCATCTTGGCGGCAAAGGTCTCCTCGTCGCCGGCGGCCTTGGCTCCTGCGCAGCCTTGGCGGCGGCCATGGAACCCATGACCATGCGGCCGACGCGGGCACGTCGTACTCGGGGTGGAACAGCTGCAGCGCGACCTTGGCGCCGTGCTTGTGAACGGCGTCGGCCAGCGCCTTAAACGTGGGGATCTGGGCGTCGGTCGCTAACTTGGGCGTGGGGCTTGCGGTCATAACAGGAGCAACGTCGCCGATGACGATGTAGCTCACGCCGCCACGGGCCAGGCGCTCGTAAAAAGCCAGGCTGCGCTCGCCAATGGAACCGTCGCGCTCCTCGTAGCCGGTGGTCAGCGGCGGGAACATAATGCGGTTTTTAAGCTCAAGGGGGCCAACCGTAATGGGCTGGAGCAGTTTGGATGCGGGTGCGGTCATGGACATTCCTCTCTTGTAGGCGCGGCGGCGATGTTGCCGCGTAGTTGTTTAGAGGATATGGCATGGGAGCACAGTGGCGCAACGGAAATCGGCAGACAGCAGGTAGCGGCAGGTGGATGGGGCGGGGCGGCCCGTCGGTTTGTCTCAATCCGTAACAGTTACTCAGCAAAAACCGTCCCTCGTGTCACAGATTCAGATAAACGGAGCCCGGCTGCCGAAAAATCTCGTTCTGTAACATCTATCGGCCAAAAACGGCCCCACGTGTTACAGATCAAGACATTCCCCTCAGCCCATCCTCAACAATCTCAATCCGTAACATCTAGGCCCGCTTTTGACCCCTACCCGTTACAGATTGAGATTTTGTTTGAGATTTGCCGAGGGACTATATCCACGCGTCATCGAAGCCACTGCGACAGAGGTGCGACATTACTGCGACAGAGGTGCGACATTACTGCGACAGAGGTGCGAAATAGATCGACCACCTTACCTTATCGTGTAGAACTGTTTTGGGTCGTTATGGGATGAGCCGTGCCATTCGAGCAGCCCGTCTTCCTCAATTAACTTACCAAGCACCCGGCTTGCTGTGCGGCGATTTCTCCCGATGTGCGCTGCAAGCTCCCTTGCTGTCACCCTTCCGTTCGCAAAGGCCAACCTGACGGCGGCGAGCTCATACTCCCCCAATGAGGCGATCACCTCCGGTGATACCTTGTCCTCGAGAGCCTCGCTTCTCCTTACGGTTCTGGCAACGATATTGTTCTCAAGCGTTAGCTGAACCCTTGCCCCATCAGGTTCCGTGTAGACCGGATCATTGAGCAGAGAGTTTTGCATCTCGGTATAAATGCGCTTGACGCCCTCGTTTAGCTCCCGAACCCAACCAAATTCAACCAGCGTGCGCGCGATGCGTGGGTTGCGCGAGTAACGAGTGGTCCTCATGTTGTCGAGCGTCACGATATTGGGAAGCGCGCCTGGACTGATGATTTCCAAACGGTCGTCGAACATCGAGACCCGGATGTAGTCGCCGCGGAACGAGTAGTCGCGATGTGTCACCGCGTTGACCAAGCCCTCGAACCAGGCGAACTCAGGATACTCAGGCACGGTCTGGAATTTCCCGTCGGGCCCCAGGAACTGAAATTCGCGGAGCATGCTCGAGATGAGTTCGTAGGCGTCTTGGATCACCTTAGGCAGCGGCCCACAGAAGCTTCGTTCTTTCGTGATGTTGAGACGCTCGCCCGTCTCCATTTTGACGCCGTCGTAGCGCAGGACACGGACTCGCGCCTGTGGCATCATCGCGGACGGATCCAGCGCGAATAGCAGGCTCCAGCAACGGTCAGCTTTCCGTCACGCATAAAACGACGACTTCTAAGGACCTGCTCGTCGGAAACTTCGGTTCCAAGAATCCCTTTGTAGCGATCAAGCACTTCATGGTCCACGTCATCTAGGGAGGAATCCTCAACAAGCTCGTCCTCGAAGATTCTCTGCCCCTTATCGTACTCGAGGGCAAATACCTGTTCGCGGCTGAGCCTCACGCTCTTGTCGTCCTGCCGCAAGAAAACCTCGCCGTCGCTCACGCGAGCAACAGAGTGGTTGGTCGAGGCATCGATGTCCAAAACGAGAACGAAGTCCTCCTCGCCCGAAGAATTGACCACGGGGATTCGGTCTTTGCGAACAATAGGGGTTGGCGTGCAAGTCGTGAGCGCAGCGCGCTCGAATTTCTCAATGTCGCGCGCGCCGTTACGCTTGAAGCCCGTTACCTCACCATTATCCTCGATACCGATAACGAGCTTGCCTCCCGCCGAGTTGGCGAATGCACTAATATGCTTCGCAATCTCCTTGTCATCCTTGCGGGCGCTCTTTCGATCGAAGTACTGATTCTCCCTGAGAGTGGAAAATAGAATCACATCGTTTGTCGCGATGGGTTGCTGCATTGCCGCCTCCTTACATGGCTCCATAAAGAAGTGTAAGTCAAAGGCATCGTATAGACGGCCCCTACATAGCGGCCCCTTTATTGTTTTTAAGACGTCACTGTTTCTAGTTAAGGATCGTTAAGGGTCGTCGCAGCTCCTTCCAATTGGAATCTATCAATCGACAAGTCAATCCATCCAGCCCGTGATTATCGATAGCCCGTCCGCCTCACATAATAAAAAGAGTCAAGATTCACTCATAAAGGAGAGCAACAACAAAATCTCAATCTGTAACAGCTACTCGGCAAAATCCATCCCTCGTGTTACAGATTTAGACAAACGGGGGCCGGCTGCCGGAAAATCTCGATCTGTAACATCTAGCCGTCCAAATCGGGTCTACGCGTTACAGATCGAGATTTTGTTTGAGAGGTTGAAAACCGTGCCGAAAACATGGTCGTCAGATAACAAAAAAGCTCGCCGGCTAGGCCGACGAGCTGCAAGTTCTTGGTCGCGGGGGCAGGATTTGAACCTACGACCTCCGGGTTATGAGCCCGGCGAGCTACCAGACTGCTCCACCCCGCAATGTCTGGGCGCCTCATGTGCGCAAGAAAGAATATTACGTGGGAGTTCGGTAAACGGCAAGGAAAACCTCGTAGAGCATAATTCCTTCATATTTAAAACCCCTCAGCCATATCACCGTAAACGAATCGCAGCCGAGCACCGTCGGCGGCACGTATACAATGGTGCGCGTCCTTTTATGCCGACACCGGGAGTAGACATGCTGCTCGCTATCGATATGGGAAACACGCAGACGGCCATGGGCCTGTTTGACGGAGACGAGCTGGTGCAGTCGTGGCGCATGCCCACCGACCGCTCCTATACCGCCGACGAGATCCATGTGCGCCTGATGGGCTTCTTTAAGATGCACGACCTCTCGCTCGACGCGGTCGACGCGATCGCCTTTGCTGGCGTGGTGCCGCAGCTCTCGCGCGAGTGGCACGCCGTGGCCGACCGCATTGCCGCGGACGCCATCGTCATCGGACCGCAGACGGCCGCGGTGACCAAGCTGCGCGCGGCGCGTCCCCAGGCCGTAGGCGCCGACCGCGTCGCCAACGCCGTTGCGGCCGAGACTTTCTACGGCGCGCCGGCAATCGTGGTGGACTTTGGCACCGCGACCAATATCGACGTCATCGATGAGGACGGTTATTACATTGGCGGAGCGATCGCGCCGGGCATCCGCATCTCCATGGATGCACTTGCTGCCCGTGCCGCCAAGCTCGCCAGCGTGCCGCTCGAGGCGCCCGAGCACGCCATCGGCCGCGATACCGAGGAGTGCATCAAGGTCGGCGCCGTGGTGGGCGCCGCCGCCATGGCCGAGGCTTGGTCGCGCGCATGAAGCGCGAGCTGGGCCGCGAGGACGCCACCGTTATCGCCACAGGCGGTCTCGCCGGCATCGTCGCCGATTCGACCGATGCCTTCGACGTGGTCGACGGTCAGCTCACCATTAAGGGCATCTGCGAAATCTACCGCCGTATGCAGGAGCAGGGGTAGGACAGGGGCTTAAGCCGAGCACGCCCGATGCCACCCTGTAGTCGCGTAAAGACCCTCCCCGGCGCAGTGCCGAGGAGGGTCTTGTTGTCATCGCTATCTTTGAGCGCGGGCGCCTCGCGTTACAGTCCGCGAATCCGTACGGCCTCGGGCGGAAACTCCTGCTCGCCGGCGTCGGTCTTAATGGTCGCGCGGCCCCAGATGTCCAGGCCCACAAACACGCCGACCGCGAGCGGCAGGCCGTTGGGCGACACCGCCGCGACCTGACGACCCAGCAGCGGCACCATATCGAAGTACTCGCCCAGCACCGGGGCCAGCGGACCGGCAGCGCCTGTGGTGTGTTGGCGGCAACCGCCCAGGCGTCAACGCGAGCGAGCACCGCCGCGACTAGCGCCTCGACCAGCACCTCGTCGCCCATATCCACGCCGAGCTCGCCCAGTGCCGAACGCTCAATATCCACCGTCACCGCGGCAAACATGCCCGCGGCACCGGCACCGCCGTTGACGGCGACGCGCGCGAGCGACGTCTCAAACGCAGGCGCGCCGCACACGATGTCACTCGGCACTGGATGCCCACCTTGCCGGCAAGCCCCAGGCCCGGCGTCGATGCCGTGCCCACAAGCGCGTCCATCATGCCCATCGCGGCCACAAACGGCAGGCCGTGGAAGGCATGCATGTTCACATCGGGGCGCACGACCAGCGAAAACGTCAGCGATGCATCGCCCGCGCTCCACGCGCACCAGCCCGCGGACATGCCCTCGCGGCCCGCGTCACGCGCCGCGTCGAGCTCGGTACCGGCGGCAACAGCATTCATCTCGATCATCTACATACGCCCCAATTCGCCCACGATATGGCCCACGCGGTCCTCGGGCTCCTTGACCTCGACGCCGTTGTAGCGGAAGAACCGCGCCGGGTCGTGCATCAGGTCCTCGAGCGGCACCAACACAAAGTCGCGCTCGCCGATCAGCGGATGCGGCAGGCGCAGCTTCTTGCCGCCATGGGTCTCGCCGTCCATCCACAGCAGGTCCAGGTCGATGGTGCGCGGGCCGTTTGCCTTGGCCTTTTTGGAACGGTCGCGGCCCAGCTCGGCCTCAATCTTCATGAGCTCGTCGAGCAGCACCAACGGCGCCAGCTCGGTCTTAATCTCGATGACGGCGTTGGCAAACGCGTCCTGGCGCGTCTCGTAGGCCGGCTCGCTCTCGTAGATCTTGGAGGAGTTGGACACGCAGGTGAGTGGAATCTCGGCGATCATGTCGCGTGCGGCGCGGATGTTGTCACAGCGATGCCCCAGGTTGGAGCCCACGGCCACAAACGCGCGGCGCGGCTGCGGCTTGGCAACCGCCCAGTAGCCGTTCAGGAACTGCGCAAAGCCCGCGGCGTCGTGCACGCGCACGATGTTGGCACCGGCCTGGATGGCGCCCAGGCACACGCCAAACGTAGCGGCATCGCGCTCGGCGGCCTCGGTCACGCCCGAGACGGCGCCCACAAAGCGCTTGCGCGATACGGCGCACATGAGCGGATAGCCCAGTGACGCCATCTTGGCAGTCTCGCGCTGGATGACGATGTCCTCGTTGGCCGTCTTGCCAAAGCCCGGACCGGGATCGATGCAGATGCGGTCGCGCGACACGCCGGCGTGGATGAGCGCGCGGGCCTGGTCGGACAGAAAGCCCATGACGCGGCGCATGATGGGCGCCGAATCGGGCAGGGTGAAGCGGCGGAGCTGCGAGGTGGCACGTAGGCCTCCTCGCGGCGGGCGCTGCGGCGCATCATGCCGCCAGGTGATCATTGGGCTCCGGAGCGGCTCGGTGGCCTCGGGCG
>ENA-OQDE01001040-OQDE01001040.1-human-gut-metagenome-genome-assembly--contig:-NODE-1040-length-12285-cov-3.447113_pt1 | contig 12285 bp, 10 predicted proteins | sample MGYA00242768_ERZ504595 | MGnify/ENA primary metagenome ERZ504595 (study PRJEB26092, sample SAMD00036307) | human gut metagenome | host: Homo sapiens | study: EMG produced TPA metagenomics assembly of...
GTTTTGTTTTTATGATTGACATTTCATTTTTCTTCAGACACGTTAAAAGCAGCATATCAGGTTATGATCCATAACTCTGATATGCTGCTTTTTAATATCGTATATTGTTTTTTCTGCATCGGATGGCTTTAATGAGCATGCTTTTCCATCGCTGCACTCCCATATATTCATATACACTTAACTATTGTTTCCTGTTCTCTTTTTGTTCTCTGGCTTCTCTTACTTTCTCCCTCTGTTTCGTCAGATCGTAATAATCATCTGTAAGAACCCCATGTTTTCGCATCATATCAAACACAGTCTGCTGAGCAGGTGTCATCTTCATGCCAATAGAATTATTATAATCCGTAAGAACGCATCCTGTTTTCTCAATCAGCCAGAACAGCGGAGAATCATCATCCGGGATCATTTTCCAGATTTCGTTCTCTGTCCATGGAAGCAATTCCATCATTCCATGAAGATGTCCTCTGGGTATTCTTACGTAATCGCCGTCCGGCTTGATCAGACCGTCAGAAAAGTTCTCATCCTTAATTTTCATCTCATTTAACAGTTCTTCTGTTATCTTCATCCTCTTTTCCTCACCCTCGAGTATTGCTTTTTCCTATTATACGTTTCCCGCCAGAGTTACGCAAGTAAAAGTCTGAATAGCCTCTTTCCTCAAAAATATATCACGTTCTATAAAATTCCATCTTGATTAAATTGCAAAAAAATTGTAGACTATATATGCACACACATTAATAGTTTTTGTTAATTAAGACTGATTTGAGGTTTCCTCATAACGTCTCAATTATACACACACATTTTCTAAAAAGAGCAGCTGCATCATCCGATGCGCTGCTCTTTTAGTTCCACTGTTTATTTTGTAACTGTTCTCTGCCGTCGACGGCATTCTTTAATGATTTTAACTCTTACTTTTTCTTCTTCAGGAAATAAATAAGTAAAATTATGATAACAATAATCCCGATACCACTAATCCAGATTACAGGATTCTTCATTCCTGAATCTGCTTTTACATTCTTTCCTGATGTTTTCTGACTCTGCTTATCATCGGATTCCTTGTCTTCTGTCGAAGCAGGCGTCTCTGTTTCTTCCGGTGTTGGCGTTGCGTCTTCTGTAGGTGTTGCCTCCGGTGTCGGTGTTGCTTCTTCTGTAGGTGTTGCCTCCGGTGTCGGTGTCACTTTTTCTGTAGGTGTTGCCTCTGGTGTTGGTGTGGCTTTCGGAGTTGGAGTTGCTTCCGGTGTTGGTGTAACAGCAGCCACCGGAACATTTCCTGATGTGCCTGTAGCCTCCGGTGCATCTGCGGATACATTTTCATTTACGTAATCTGTATCACGATCAAGATTCAGCCATCCCTGTGTCACACCATCTGTGTCTGTTTTCCCCCAGTTTGTTCCGTCTTCTCCCTGAACATACTGAAAAATATGTACAGTTGTCCCATCTGCGATTCCCTCTGTTCCTGAAACCTGATCAAATTTCTCTCCAGGTCCGTTATAAACCGATACGTTTCCATCGTTTCCATGAACCTTTACTTCGAAATCCACATCTTTGCCTCCGAAAGTACGATATTCCTCATTGGCAGCTTCTTCTCTGGAAGCCGGATCCAGATCATCCATAGGAACATATCCGTTCATTCCATGGTACTGTGTATATGCCCATTTTTTATTGTCTGCTCCATTCTTCTCACCCAGAACGTGAATGGCAGTTCCATTTGGAATCTTGCTGTCATTCAGTTTAACACTCTGAGTGTCTGCTTCATCATAAATATCTACCCCGCCCTGTGTACTCTGTACGATCATATAATAATCTGTTACATAATCCGGATTCTGATCCTTTCCATCATCCGCATAAACAGAAACCACTGTCAGAATAAAGCACAGTACCATTGCTATTACTGTTCCAAACCTTCTCTTCATAATCTCTTTCCTTCATTTCCTATTTTCTTTTTACAGCAGATGAACTTTTATATTTGCTGTATGTATTTCCATATGGCTCTTTAACATATGCTTTTACCGCATAATAGTATGATACACCTTTTTGTGCTTTTTTGTCCAGATAAGAAGAACTATTTCCATTGGAAATTTTCTTTATCAATTGATAGGAACCACCTTTTTTCTTTCTGTAAATATAATAGCCGTCACATTTTTTCTGAGGCTTCCACCGGATACGGATTCCATTTTTCTCAGATTTCACAGAAGTAACCTTCTGCACTGCAGGTGCTGCTTTAATCACATCGCCGGTTTTATATTTACCTGAATATCTTTTTCCGGATGCTTCATAATATGCTTTTACTGTATAACGGTATGATGCATTAGCCGTAACCTTACTATCTTTATATTTTAATTCCGATGTCCCGACATCTGCAATTTTGGACCACTTCCCACCTGCTGCAGGTTTTCTGTACACATAATATCCTGTAACTCCGGAAACTTTTTCCCATGAAATAAGGTTATATCCGGAATTATATGCCTTCACCTGAAATACCGGTGTATCCGGCACCCATGACTGATTCAGGGTCCTTGTATGTGCCTTGATCCTTGCCGTCCAGTTTTTCGTCTTTCCATCTGTCCACCTGGCCGTTTCCGATGCACTCTTATAGAATGTCTGCCCTGTTTCTATCCCCGCCGTACAGGTAAACCAGTTCCCATAACTGGACTTTGCTTCCACTCCAAAGCTAATTTTGTCAATCCCACTGTTTGTGATCACAACAGAATATCTGCTTCCCTGTTTCAAAACCACCTCTGGTACACTGATAGTCTGTACACCTGCGATTGGCTGTTCAAACTCATATGGAGCAGCATATGCAGCGGTCCCGCTTTCCGGGTCATATGGATCTGTCAGATCGGTGTATATCTGAATTTTGTAACAGGCATTGTCACTGTTTGTAACAAGATTAACCTCCCCCAGGACTTCTGCTTTTCCCTTTCCTGCAGTTGTCTCATAAACTGCTGCTACTGACTGCCCGCCTGTATCGGAATCACTGAAAGTCTGAAGAACCATCATAAAAATAATTATTCCTGTACTTTTGATCCGAAGCAGCCACTGCCTCTGCACTTACAAGTTTATTGATATTGGGATCCTGATAAGAAAGATAGTAATATCCTCCGTCTCCTTTCTTCTCTCCCCAACTGTTTTTGATGATCCACGCACCATCAGATGTTACATTGGAAACAGGAAGGAAATTATCCTTTGAATACGTATCATCCCATCCGACCACTGTCACAATATGATTAATTACAGTCGAATTTGATTTTCCAACAGGATAACAATATGCAGCTGTGTCCGGATTTACATAACTTTCCTTCATATAAAGCATAATGGATACTGCATGGTCATTCAGCAGCATTTCTTTCATACGTTCCTCACTGTATTTGGAAACAGATGCATTTTTCAGATATGCTGCAGAATTATAAGCCTTACTTTCCGGAATCTGTACAGTCAGATCATTCTGATGCGAAGAATCCGTAGGAAATGGTACATCGGCCTCTGTGGTCATTCCCGACCATGTACTGAGATAAATCGCCGCCAGGTGATCATTACCTCCTATCACGTGATAATTTCCCAGTACATAATTCTTATCATCAGGGGTATTTCCAAGAGGATCATTCTGTCTGTTGGAGAAAAAATATGATAAATGTTCTTCTGACAGATCGTAGGTTCCTTTGTTCTGTGCCAGAAGCGAAGTCTCCATGATTGCTGCCATACCAAAAGCCCAGCAGGTTCCAAATGGATTCTGATTCTTTACGGGCGTAACTAATCCTTCCTTTCTGGCATCATAGGAAGATGGAAATGCAGCCTCCCTGTTTCCATATGCAGCATAAACTGATGTCAGATCACTCTCCACTTCAATTCCCGGATCCAAAGGTTTTAAATTTTTAAAGGGTTCCAGTTCTTCCTTTCTTTCCTCTTCTGTCAACGGACGGCCCTTAATATACCTGATTCCGTCTGTACCCTCTTCTGAGTTTTCTCCATCCTGAAACTCCTGTTTTGCATCATCGCTTCCGAACAATTCTGCATCCGATCCCGTATCTGTTCCAAATTCATCTGCCTGTGAACTTTGAAATTCTTTCAGATCTGATGTATTTTCTTCTGTCTCCCTGTTGACTCCGGATTCAAACATTTCCTGACCCGCAGCGGGTACCGATGTACAAACCATTGCATAAGCCAGAAAAACTGACAATGCGCGTATCGCTGTATTTCTTTTTTCATGTAGTAGTTAACTCCTTTACATAAATATAATATCATTATATCAGTATATTTTTTGTTTTTCAACCATGATCAATGACAAAACCGTCGGAAAACAGTGAATTTTCCCTGTTTCGACGGCTCTATGTAGAAATGCAGAGCTCTGCCGACAAGAAAATGTCGCCAGGAAAAGACGTCAAATGCCTGTGATGCATTTTCTTCTGTGCATGTGAAAAGTGTGGAAAATGTGTGTGAAATGCTTTATATACTAACTCAGAACAGACTTGAAAATCTTACAGACTCTTCTCTTTTGCTATCCTTATTCTAGCAGAACAAGCATTGTATTACAATGAAAATCGTTCTTTCTTATTTGTGCTAATCTGACACATTGTTACTGTTCACTCCGTTCTAAGCAGCAACGCATTCTCCTCTTATTTGCTGATACTTTCCTTTGCTCTTTTCATCATATCAGCCAGTTCCTGGTATTTTCCTGTGACATATCCATAGTTTTTTCGCTTATGCGGAAGCATACAGTTTGTGCAGTCTTTAATTCCCTTTTCCGTATACCGGAAATTCCCACCGCATTTCTCACCCAGGCATATAGCGGACAATAACAGAACAGACAGTTAAAATCATCCGGATCTGCATTCTTATGACACGGAAAAAATTCACATTTCTTATGGCTGAAATAAGAATATTCTTTCCCTTCCCAATAAGGTTTCTCCATTGCTACCTCTCCTCTCCTGTTGCAAGTTTTTATCTTTCCAGAATAATTCCGTTTTCTCAGTCTCCATCAATCCCACCCATCAGAGGACAGAGGACGAAATAAAAAAATACTCTAATAAATTATCAATTTCTCTTCACATAACAAAGCATTGAAAATTCATTACAGTATTTTTCACAGATCATACATTTAAAATTAATAAGAGGGAGCGATGCTACCCCGGGGTAGAAAAAAATCCGTTCATGAGTGCGCGGAGGGAACGAATAAATCCGAAGTAGTATCGCCTGCCATTTAATCATGTATAATTCATAAAGAACAGGCGCATTCCATAAAAAATGTCTGCCTTCAGATAAAAGCAGACAACACTCCGAAGCTGCGGATTCAACGGAGTTGGTTGTTACACTTTACACGGAAGTTTAACCTCGCCATACCAAGCAGGTTTCCTGGCTCCAGGCTCATCGCTCCTCTCTCCTTCTCATGCTATGGCACAATGGACATTCTGAGATTTGCTCCTCTGTTACAGTGACCGGATCGCTCAGGTTTCTCACCTGATTCCCTCTTTCTGTACTGCTCTTTCTCACAGTATCAGCACTTAATATGTTCTGTATGGAATTATACTGTCATCATAATAACACCCTGCAACAAGCTTGTCAACTATTTATCAATATATTTTCCAAATTATTATTGTTCATTCGTTACTGTTCACACACCACTATTCCGCGAGGTGTTTTGGTATGAATATTCCACACCTTCCGGCAGCGGATCCCATTCATTCAGACCTAGACTCTGTCTGAATTTTGCTTCTTCCAGACTCAGCTTTGGAACATCCTCATTCAAAAACGCTCTCAGCTCATCAATCCCCTCTCCGGTCACATTATTTACCAGAAAAATTCTTTCACATCCTGCATTCAGCATCCACTGACGCACCATTGGAACATTCGCATAAGGAGAATCTATTTTCGTAATGATTCCTATCAGTGGTCTCAGAATAAATGCATTACTGCCATAGCCAAACAAACTGAAAGGTTCATCTGCTGACTGTACCATTGCCACCACATCTGCTTCAAAAGAAAAACAAGCCAGCCCTACGCTGAAATGCTTGGACTCTGCATACTCTCCCGGAGAATCAATGGTATCATCATCCGTATTCGTATACTGCGTTTTTACATAATGAAGTTTTTCGCCTTTTAATGCCTGCGTTAATGAAGTCTTACCTGCTTCACTTCTGCCCATCAGAAATATTTTCTTCATATTTAATGTCTGTCCCTTTCACTTCTCTCAGCTATTCCGGCAGTTACATAAGCACCATCGGTACAGAATAACTGACTTTTCGTATGTTTTAACTTTTGTGAACTGCACAAGTCTTAAAGCCAAGCACCTCTCTAAAAAATTTCACCACTTCTTCCACTGCAGTCTGAACTTCCGTCAGACATCCCGTAAGGATCAATGATCCGCTGAAGCGATCCATGAAACCAATCTCCACATTTGCACTTTTCACTGCAATATCAGCAGCTACAACCACTGCTTCCCATGGGGTAAAACGAATCATTCCGATTGCTTCTCCTGTGTGGTCTTCTCCCTCATGGACTCCAATATGCAAACCAAGATTCTGATAAATACAGCTCTGTGAAGGATTGATCACATGCGCCAGGCACACTTCCTTTCCCGGAACCCTTACCCTGGTCATACGCAGCTTTTTTCCCTTTAGTTTCTCATAATCCTGATTATAAAGCTTTTCCAGTAATTCTCTGGTTGTCATCCCTGCCATCCCAACACTTCCTATCTTTTGGTAATCTTGCAGACTACATAACCCAGAGTGTCTCTGAAATAATCCACAACCTCAGTCATCGCTGACATTACATCGGAAATCTCTCCCGTAATGATCAGTGTGCCTGTAAATCGATCTGCAAATCCCAGATAAACATTTCCGCTTTTTACCGCAATATCAGATGCGATCACTGCAGATTCAGGCGGTGTCATATTCATAATTCCGATTGCAGATGAACGGTAATCCACCTGCGGATTCAGTCCAAGCTTCTGGTATATGACCGGAGCCGGCCCTCCCATTACATGTGCAAAAGTAATCTCCTTGCCAGCAACTGTTTCCTGTACAATTCTTATGTGTTCTACATGGTCATTTGCCATTTATCATTCCTCGCTTTCACTATTCAACTATAATCCGGATAATTCATGAGAATATTCTTTCCCACTGATGTCTCCAAAAACAGATTTAAAATTTTATATGTATCTCTTCAGTTACATAAACTGTACTATCCATCCAATTTTATGTCAAGGTAAAATCCACCTGAAAATCGGTAAAATATTATACATGGTTACGGTTCACTCCGTTCACAGTAACACGCTTCGCGATGCACATAATTTATGCTAATCGCATAAATTTGCGCAGTATGTCTCGGAATTTGGCATATTCATGCCAAAACACCTCGCGGAATAGTGGTAACTTATACATAAAGAAAAGGAGCATCAGCCCCTTAGCGATACTCCTTTTCAACCCCTATAAATTTAATTATTTATACTTATTTAATTATACCAGTCTTCTTACAGAAACAATCGTTCTGTACGCTGCGTTATCACTGATCTTAATTCCATCTACAGAGTTCGATGCATGAACGATACGTCCATTCCCCATATAGATTGCAACGTGTCCACCGTAGCAGATCAAATCGCCCGGCTGTGCATCAGCATAAGATACTTCTGTACCGACATTCTGCTGTTCATAAGAAGTTCTCGGAAGACTTACTCCGAAGTTTGCATATACACTCTGTGTAAATCCTGAACAGTCAGCTCCACCTGTAAGGCTTGTACCACCCCATACATATGGATTGCCAACAAACTGTGTTGCAAAGTCTACTACAGAAGATCCTGATCCAGAACCTGAAGATGAAGAACTATCTGAATCAGATGACTGTTCACTCTCATAATCATCCGGTGAAACTGTATTATCAGAATCAATCACATTGCCATACTCATCGTACTCTACATCATCAGAAGCTCCTGCATTGTCAACAGGATCACCATTTTCATCATATTCTACACCATCATCTGATTCAGACTCATCATCCGCATCATCAGTATTCTCAATCTCATTTCCGTCTTCATCATACTCTACATTTTCTTCCTCTTCTGATTCGGAGTCCTGTTCCTGCTCTGCAGCTTTTGCTGCTGCCTCTTCTTCTGCCGCCTGTCTTGCAGCCTCTTCCTCAGCCTGTCGTCTTGCCTCTTCTTCTGCTGCGATTCTTTCAGCTTCCAATCTCTGAATTTCAGCTGTCTGTTCCGCTAACAGATTTGCATATTCTGTCGCCTGCTGCTGTGCATATGCAATTTCATTCTCATAATCGGCTGATTCAGATTTCTTCTGATCGATCTGGCACTGAAGATCATAAGACTGCTGTTCATAAGAAGCCTTCATCTCTTCCAGTTCTGCTTTGTCAGATTCATACTGAGTCTTTAGATTATTCACCTCATTAATAGTATTCACATATTTATCAAGATTCTTTCTGTCCTGCTCATACATCTGCTGTGTATTCTCAGCACGTGTCAGAAGTTCACTTAAATCTTCTGAATTAAGCATCATCTGAAACCACGCTGCATCCCCACCCTGTTCATACAGTGCCTGAATACGAAGCTTCATGCTCTCATACTGCTTATCTCTCGCCTTCTGAGCCTTAGCCAGATCCTGTTTTGTCTTAATAATATCTACTTCTTTATTATCGATATCTCCTTTAAGAGTATCAATAGAAACCATAACACTTACAAGATTGGAATCCAGTTCGGAAATCTCATTCTCAAGCTGTGATTTCGCATATGCAAGCTCATCCATTCTGGAATATGTCGCATCCAGCTGCTGACTTGTGATCGCCTGCTCTTCTCTCAATTCATCCTCTCTTGAAGCACTTACACTAACAACCTGTGTTGCGCTCATCAGGAGTGCTAATGTAAGACATACAATTCTTTTCTTCATGAATTCTCACCCTCGTAACATTTTCTTTCTATATCTTAATGTTTTTGCAATATCTAAGTTAATTCTTATACATATTAACACACCGCACTCAAAAACGCAAGGATTAATTACCATAAATTTTATATTTCTGTAACATTTATTAATCTTTTTGTTATTCTTCGCATTTCTTTCTACAATTCAAACATATTCCATTTCATGTTTGTAATAATTTGACACAGGACAAAGATATCTGATGCAGGGTTACTGTTCACACACCACTATCCCGAGACATACAAGCCAAAATTCCATTGCCGCAGGCAATCTGGAATGAATTTTGGCTACGTTACTGTGAACGGAGTGGACAGTAACGTAGCAGGACTTCACGCTATAGTGGACTGGATTGTTTGCATTATTTATGGAATTACTACAGAACGCAAAAAAAGAAGCAGCCTCCTCATTCGAAAGCTGCTTCCATTTTCTTAACTATTCACTTCTCAGCTAAACAGATCTGCAAGGATCTGGTCTGCGGTCATATTCATATATCCATCCGGATCAGAAAGCGTACTTCTGTTCCATCTCAGATAATTACCTCTTCTGATATAGTTACCAGATGAAGTATGATAATCATATTTGGTATATCCCGGATATCTTGACATATACTTCTGTGCCAGTGCAATCGCCTGACTGGAATAACCACCGGACGGAGTAGGTGTACCTGCAATCTGAACACCTGCATTCGGGGTAGAATGCACGATCACTGCACTCTTATCAGCACACTGTCCGAGAATGATCCATGTATGTCCACTGTCATATCCCACATCTCCGGGATATACTGTCCAGTCATCACTTGCCAGATTCGCCTGAGTGAGAATACTTCCCCAGCCCATGGACTTATAATAAGAACCAATCTCACCGGAAACTACTGTATATCCGCTTCCTACACCGGACTTACTCTGCATTACCTGATAAGCTGACCATCCTACGAAACCGGAACAGTCAAAACCTTTTGCTCTGTTGGCTGTGCTGAGATCTCTGTAGTTATTGTAATCATAACTGCTGCTCTGACTGTTATAGAAATCAGTCATTGTCTGACTTGTTCCTTTTCTGGTGGAATCATTCCATCCGCCACCCCATACGTACAGAGCCTGACCAACAGGCTGTAATGCACCTGCCAGATAATTCTTGATTGTTCTGGAACCGGTCGGACTTGTAGTATTGCTCAATATACCATTGGAATTAAAATGGTATTTCTGTCCATCAATTGTTATATCTCCGGTAGCCATCACACCGGTTTCCTTATCAAAATAATACTTATTTCCATCAATTGTCGTCCAGCCTACAGCCATCTTGCCGCTGCCTGTATTAAAATAATATTTTTTTCCGTCGAGTGTCTGGAAACCTTTTGCCATAATTCCGTCTTCAGTTTCAAAATATCTGTATTCATTGCTGGAATTCTTTGTCCAGCCGGTAAGCATATAACATGCACTTGTAAAATACCTGGTATTTTTCTTACTGTCTGTAAGGAATGTCTTGCAGGCAGCCACTCCACTGTTACTGTAGAAATAATATCTCTTTCCCTTCAGTGTCAGCCATTTCGTCTGCATGAATCCGGTAGATGGATTAAAATATCTTTTCTGATCCTTTGAATCAGTGACCCAGCCTGTCATCATGATACCAGCCTGTTTACTGAAATATCTCTTTCGTCCTTTACTGTCAGTAACCCAGCCCTTTACCTGAACACCGGTCTTTGTGTTAAAGTAATATTTCTTTCCTTCAAGTTCCAGCCAACCCTTCTGTTTAGAGCCATCTTCATTTATGTAGTATGAATCTCCGTTAATAGTTACAAAACCTGTTTTCGTTGCAGCCTGTACATTTGCCGCAGTAAAATACATGGAAACTCCCACAGCAAAAAACAGCAGAAACAGAAGTGCCCCCCAGATTTTAAACTTCCTGTTTACGTTTTGCATACATACCTTCCTTTTCTTTTTTCATTATCAGAGCGTGTCTGAAAAGTATGAATCGTGGGTATCGCTCTGATATCTCACATACTTCTCAGATACGCTCTAAGGTTTAACAAAGTTTTTTACAATGTTATTACGTTTCTATGACTCTATTATATTACACTTTAAATATCCCGTCAACAGACAAGTAAAATTCTGTTAAACATTCACTAATTTTCACAGTCTGTTCCATAAAAAAAGAGACAAAGTCCACAAATACTTTGTCTCTTTTCACAAGATAACACTGTGAAATATAACCTGTATACCTGTTTTCTCTTTATTTTTTCAACAGACAGAATATTATCTTATATCCCTGATCACAACAGATGCTTTCTTAATTCAGCACCATCAGCAGCACATAAATAAGCAGGTGCCACATCAAATACGGTCTTCGCACCACTCTGTCCTTCTTTATTCATACGATATGCAGCTCTTGCATATGCAACAAGTACAGAAGATGTAAACTCCGGATTGGAATCCAGCTTCAGACTATATTCGATCACATGATTGTTCTCATCATTCCAGCCCGTTTTTCCGGATCGGATCACGAAACCGCCATGTGGGATTCCACTGTGATCTCGCTTCAGTTCTTCTTCAGAAATAAAATGTACAGTTGTGTCATAGTCAGAGAAATAGTTAGGCATAGTCTTGATATCATTCTCAATCTGTGCCAGATCCGCACCTTCCTCTGCAACTACAAAGCATTCTCTTGTATGTTTCTGTCTTGTTGTAAGATCCGGATTTTCTCCGTTTCTCACTGCTTCCAGTGCTGCTTCAACAGGAATTGTATACTGTTTTGCATCTTTTACACCTTTGATACGGCGTACTGCATCTGAGTGTCCCTGGCTTACACCCTTGCCCCAGAATGTATAATCCTTTCCGTTTGTAAGGATTGCATTTGCATAGAGACGGTTCAGTGAGAACATTCCCGGATCCCAGCCCACTGAAATAATTCCAATATGACCGCTTTCTTTTGCAGCTGCATCTACTGAATCAAAATGCTCAGGAATTCTTGCATGTGTATCAAAGCTGTCAATTACATTAAACATCTTCGCATATTCCGGTGTCTGTTTCGGGAGATCTGTTGCACTTCCGCCACAGATGATAAGTACATCGATCTTATCTTTCATTTTTTCGGCATCATTGACAGAATATACCGTTGCTGTCTCTGTAAGGATTTTAACAGTTTCCGGAGCACGACGTGTAAATACAGCAACAAGCTCCAGATCCGGATTATGTTTGATTGCGCACTCTACACCGCGGCCAAGATTGCCGTAGCCTAAAATACCAATACGAATACTCATTATGATTTCCTCCTGTAACCTTAATTATATGTTTGCAACTGTTGCATATCATTACAATTGCACATTATCACTTACTATAGTAATATTTCACTTTTAATTGTCAATCCAATTATTACC
>ENA-OQDE01001041-OQDE01001041.1-human-gut-metagenome-genome-assembly--contig:-NODE-1041-length-12276-cov-2.204873_pt1 | contig 12276 bp, 12 predicted proteins | sample MGYA00242768_ERZ504595 | MGnify/ENA primary metagenome ERZ504595 (study PRJEB26092, sample SAMD00036307) | human gut metagenome | host: Homo sapiens | study: EMG produced TPA metagenomics assembly of...
CTTGACACTTCTTTTTTATTTTTTGATAAAGCTACAGAAATCGCGCTCACACCACGGTTATCTTTCGCAAGGAGTAGAGTTTCCAGGTCTTCCCGCTAAAGTTAAATTTTCTGGCCAACTCTTTTAAATTTGTTATATATTCATTAATCTTATTAAGATTATCGTGTTGCAGTGACATACATAACCCATATGTTCCCCCTGGTCCTTTAGCAGCAAGAATCTCAAGAACCTTTGATACTGTCATTTCTTGGGAATTTCTTAACTTATCGAAAAAAAGAACAATATTTTCATACGTCCCCATTTGCATTAATAGATATAATGCTGATGGTGATAATGGTGGTTGCAATTCATTGTCTATACCACTTAATAAATGGGCCTGCTCTCGAGGGAGATAAGGAATTATGCCTACACACTCGGAGCAAATCTCTGTTTTTACCCATTTTATATTCGCCAACTCAATATTTATAAATGATTGTAATGACCCAAAAGAATCACAGTTTTTTGCTTTATAGCGTACTGCAGTATTGGTTGCATTAGGATCATAAAAGGATACAACATATTCAGTTTCGCCGGCAGGCGTTTGTTTTATCCTCAAGCGGACGGCCATAGCGTGTTTTTGAGATTTAACGATTGCCGCCATATGCGTTAACTTCTCTTTTTCCATTCTGTGAAAGAAGACAGATAATATCTCCCCGAACTTGTCACTGGCAACGACGCATGTACCTGGTGGTGGATTGTTTATTAGATTATCAAATTGCTGATCAAGCTCGTATGGAAAATGTTGCTGTATCCCTTCTGGAGTTGAATAGCATTCCTTCAATGGAACTTTACCTGTATTTTCATTCATTGAATCTATACAATACTGCAGCGAAATATGCCTGCACACGACTAAATCTTCTGGTTTTTCATTAAAATAAACCTTACAGTTATAATCTACAATATCATATTTACTATTAGCTTTTTTCTGCTCTTTAGTAAAACTCTCATCATCTGCGTTCGTATGAGGACGAATAAAAATATCTTTGAGTGATGTTGTAAGCGAGGGTGGTACGGAAATCTGTGTAGCATACTTTCCTTCAATATCCCCCACAGTTACAATCAGACTTTCAGGGTCTTGCTCAGATGTGGAGACAATAATAATAAGTCCACCACCGATTAAAACCCATGGTTCAATCTCGCTACAATTATTAAAAAAATGATTTAACGGACCTTCTTTTTCAAGCGAATAAACTGAAGGATTTTTAAGATACGCCACTATATCATCAACGATTAATTGAGTTTTATTTTTTCCTCCATCCAACTCAGGCATGAAAGAAGGAGATTGTGCACATACACTGCCAACAGTTACGTTATCAACCATTTTCTTTCCCCTCATTCATATGAAAGTTGTAGTAATAATAAGGTTACTATTTAAAAACCAAACTATCAAATTTCGCTCATTTATAGAGTTATTTGTCTTTTTACGTCATTACCCCATCAGGTCATCAACCTGGTAATGAAGTGAGTAAACCGCGACGTCAATGAGGGAAACAGCTCCTTGTAATGGAACCCCTATAATCAATGCCATCATCTTCAACAATAATGATAAAAATTAAAAAATTTATCCATTTATGGATTTTTGCTAATATTTTGCATGGGCCAGCCATCACAAACACAGACAATATCTAATTGTGATTCGATTCACATTTAAACAATTTTAGAATAGACAAAATTCTTGAGTATTATACTGTAGCCTCGTGTCTTTCGAGGATAAGTGCATTATGAATATCTTACATATATGTGTGACCTCAAAATGGTTCAATATTGACAACAAGATTGTCGATCACCGCCCTTGATTTGCCCTTCTGTAGCCATCACCAGAGCCAAACCGATTAGATTCAATGTGATCTATTTGTTTGCTATATCTTAATTTTGCCTTTTGCAAAGGCCATCTCTCGTTTATTTACTAGTTTTAGTAAATGATGGTGCTTGCATATATATATGGCGAATTCATGGATATTGCAGATGTAATATTCACAGGGATCACTGTAATTAAAATAAATGAAGGATTATGTAATGGAAAACTTTAAACATCTCCCTGAACCGTTCCGCATTCGTGTTATTGAGCCAGTAAAACGTACCACTCGCGCTTATCGTGAAGAAGCAATTATTAAATCCGGTATGAACCGTTCCTGCTGGATAGCGAAGATGTGTTTATCGATTTACTGACCGACAGCGGCACCGGGGCGGTGACGCAGAGCATGCAGGCCGCGATGATGCGCGGCGACGAAGCCTACAGCGGCAGCCGCAGCTACTATGCCTTAGCCGAGTCAGTGAAAAATATCTTTGGTTATCAATACACCATTCCGACTCACCAGGGCCGTGGCGCAGAGCAAATTTATATTCCGGTACTGATTAAAAACGCGAGCAGGAAAAAGGCCTGGATCGCAGCAAAATGGTGGCATTCTCTAACTATTTCTTTGATACCACGCAGGGCCATAGCCAGATCAACGGCTGTACCGTGCGTAACGTCTATATCAAAGAAGCCTTCGATACGGGCGTGCGTTACGACTTTAAAGGCAACTTTGACCTCGAAGGATTAGAGCGCGGCATTGAAGAAGTTGGCCCGAATAACGTGCCGTATATCGTTGCAACCATCACCAGTAACTCCGCAGGCGGTCAGCCGGTTTCACTGGCAAACTTAAAAGCGATGTACAGCATCGCGAAGAAATACGATATTCCGGTGGTAATGGACTCCGCACGCTTTGCTGAAAACGCCTATTTCATCAAGCAGCGTGAAGCAGAATATAAAGACTGGACCATCGAGCAGATCACCCGCGAAACCTACAAATATGCCGATATGCTGGCGATGTCCGCCAAGAAAGATGCGATGGTGCCGATGGGCGGCTTGCTGTGCATGAAAGACGACAGCTTCTTTGATGTGTACACCGAGTGCAGAACCCTTTGCGTGGTACAGGAAGGCTTCCCGACATATGGCGGCCTGGAAGGCGGCGCGATGGAGCGTCTGGCGGTAGGTCTGTATGACGGCATGAATCTGGACTGGCTGGCTTATCGTATCGCGCAGGTACAGTATCTGGTCGATGGCCTGGAAGAGATTGGCGTTGTCTGCCAGCAGGCGGGCGGTCACGCGGCATTCGTTGATGCCGGTAAACTGCTGCCGCATATCCCGGCAGATCAGTTCCCGGCACAGGCGCTGGCCTGCGAGTTGTATAAAGTCGCCGGTATCCGTGCGGTAGAAATTGGCTCTTTCCTGTTAGGCCGCGATCCGAAAACCGGTAAACAACTGCCATGCCCGGCTGAACTGCTGCGTTTAACCATTCCGCGCGCAACATATACTCAAACACATATGGACTTCATCATTGAAGCCTTTAAACATGTGAAAGAGAACGCGGCGAATATTAAAGGGTTAACCTTTACCTACGAACCGAAAGTATTGCGTCACTTCACCGCAAAACTGAAAGAAGTTTAATTAATACTACAGAGTGGCTATAAGGATGTTAGCCACTCTCTTACCCTACATCCTCAATAACAAAAATAGCCTTCCTCTAAAGGTGGCATCATGACTGATCAAGCTGAAAAAAAACACTCTGCATTTTGGGGTGTTATGGTTATAGCAGGTACAGTAATTGGTGGAGGTATGTTTGCTTTACCTGTTGATCTTGCCGGTGCCTGGTTTTTCTGGGGTGCCTTTATCCTTATCATTGCCTGGTTTTCAATGCTTCATTCCGGGTTACTGTTATTAGAAGCAAATTTAAATTATCCCGTCGGCTCCAGTTTTAACACCATTACCAAAGATTTAATCGGTAACACCTGGAACATTATCAGCGGTATTACCGTTGCCTTCGTTCTCTATATCCTCACTTATGCCTATATCTCTGCTAATGGTGCGATCATTAGTGAAACGATATCAATGAATTTGGGCTATCACGCTAATCCACGTATTGTCGGGATTTGCACAGCCATTTTCGTTGCCAGCGTATTGTGGATAAGTTCGTTAGCCGCCAGTCGTATTACCTCGTTGTTCCTCGGGCTGAAGATTATCTCCTTTGTGATCGTGTTTGGTTCTTTCTTCTTCCAGGTCGATTATTCCATTCTGCGCGATGCCACCAGCACCACTGCGGGAACATCTTATTTCCCGTATATCTTTATGGCTTTGCCGGTGTGTCTGGCGTCATTTGGTTTCCACGGCAATATTCCCAGCCTGATTATTTGCTATGGAAAACGCAAAGATAAGCTAATCAAAAGCGTAGTCTTCGGTTCGCTGCTGGCACTGGTGATTTATCTCTTCTGGCTCTATTGCACCATGGGGAATATCCCGCGAGAAAGCTTTAAGGCGATTATCTCTTCAGGCGGCAACGTTGATTCGCTGGTGAAATCGTTCCTCGGCACCAAACAGCATGGGATTATCGAGTTTTGCCTGCTGGTGTTCTCCAACTTAGCTGTTGCCAGTTCGTTCTTTGGTGTCACGCTGGGATTGTTCGATTATCTGGCGGATCTGTTTAAGATTGATAACTCCCACGCCGGGCGTTTCAAAACCGTGCTGTTAACCTTCCTGCCACCTGCGTTGTTGTATCTGATCTTCCCGAACGGCTTTATTTACGGGATCGGCGGTGCCGGACTGTGCGCCACCATCTGGGCGGTAATAATTCCTGCTGTACTGGCAATCAAAGCCCGCAAGATGTTTCCCAATCAGATGTTCACGGTCTGGGGCGGCAATCTTATTCCGGCGATTGTCATTCTCTTTGGTATAACCGTAATTTTATGCTGGTTCGGTAACGTCTTTAACGTGTTACCTAAATTTGGCTAAATCATCCTTCAAGAAGCCAGCCATTTCGCTGGCTTCTTGCCTGTCAGGAAATCACTTATGTCCAAATGGCAACTCGCCTGATTCTCCTTCACCACGTATGCTTTGCGTCACCTTACTATCAGGACGCTTTAGCCCATGTCCCGCTTTTTGATTTGCAGTTTTGCCCTGGTTTTACTTTATCCCGCCGGGATTGATATGTACCTCGTTGGTTTACCGCGCATCGCCGCCGATCTCAATGCCAGCGAAGCGCAGTTGCATATTGCGTTCTCCGTTTATCTGGCGGGCATGGCAGCTGCGATGTTATTTGCCGGTAAAGTGGCCGATCGTTCAGGGAGAAAGCCTGTCGCCATACCCGGCGCGGCGCTATTTATTATCGCCTCGGTGTTATGTTCACTGGCTGAAACCAGCACGTTATTTCTTGCAGGGCGCTTTCTACAGGGGCTGGGCGCGGGCTGTTGTTACGTGGTGGCGTTCGCCATTTTACGCGACACGCTGGATGATCGACGTCGGGCTAAAGTGCTGTCGTTACTCAACGGCATTACCTGCATCATTCCGGTATTAGCGCCGGTGCTCGGACACCTGATTATGCTTAAATTCCCGTGGCAGAGTCTGTTCTGGACGATGGCAACGATGGGTGTCGCGGTACTGATGTTGTCTTTGTTTATTTTAAAAGACGCGCCCTGCGGCCCTCGCAGCTTCTGACAAACCACGAGAAAATAGCGAGTCGCTGCTTAACCGGTTTTTCCTCAGCCGTGTTGTTATCACCACCCTCAGCGTTTCGGTGATCCTCACCTTCGTCAACACGTCGCCAGTATTGCTGATGGAAATCATGGGTTTTGAGCGCGGAGAATACGCCACCATTATGGCGTTGACCGCTGGCGTCAGCATGACCGTTTCATTCTCCACACCATTTGCGCTGGGAATTTTTAAGCCACGTACGTTGATGATCACCTCACAGGTGCTATTCCTGGCGGCGGGGATCACTCTTGCCGTTTCACCTTCCCATGCGGTTTCTCTGTTTGGTATCACGCTGATTTGCGCCGGTTTCTCGGTAGGTTTTGGTGTGGCGATGAGTCAGGCGTTAGGGCCGTTTTCATTACGCGCAGGCGTAGCCAGCTCGACCTTAGGTATTGCGCAGGTTTGCGGTTCGTCACTGTGGATTTGGCTGGCAGCGGTGGTTGGTATCGGCGCATGGAATATGCTGATCGGGATTCTGATTGCCTGTAGCATAGTGAGCCTGTTGCTGATTATGTTCGTCGCGCCTGGACGCCCCGTTGCCGCTCATGAAGAAATCCATCACCACGCTTGATCTCAATTTGCTGCTCTGTCTGCAACTGCTGATGCAGGAGCGCAGCGTGACCAAAGCGGCGAAGCGGATGAACGTGACACCTTCGGCGGTGAGTAAGTCGCTGGCAAAGTTAAGAGCGTGGTTTGACGACCCACTCTTTGTGCACTCACCGCTGGGCCTGTCGCCCACACCTCTAATGGTCAGCATGGAGCAAAATCTGGCGGAATGGATGCAAATCAGCAACCTGCTGCTGGATAAACCGCACCACGAAACGCCGCGCGGTCTTAAGTTTGAACTGGCGGCGGAATCGCCGCTGATGATGATTATGTTCAATACGCTGGCTAAGCAGATCTACCAGCGTTACCCCCAGGCGACGATCAAATTGCGCAACTGGGATTATGATTCACTGGATGCGATTACCCGTGGCGAAGTCGATATCGCTTTACCGGACGCGAAAGTCATCCTCGCTCGCGGGAGCTGTTAAGCTCGCTACCGTTAGCCATTGATTATGAAGTGCTGTTTAGTGATGTGCCCTGCGTCTGGTTACGCAAAGATCATCCGGCATTGCGTGAAGAGTGGGATCTGGAAACCTTTCTTCGTTTTCCACATATCAGCATTTGCTGGGAACAGAGCGATACCTGGGCGCTGGACAATGTGTTACAGGAGCTGGGGCGCGAACGCACGATTGCTATGAGCCTGCCGGAATTCGAGCAGTCACTGTTTATGGCAGCGCAGCCCGACAATCTGCTACTGGCGACCGCGCCGCGCTACTGTCAGTACTACAATCAACTCCACCAACTGCCGTTGGTTGCTCTTCCTCTCCCGTTTGACGAAAGTCAGCAAAAAAAGCTGGAAGTCCCTTTTACCCTGCTGTGGCATAAACGGAACAGCCATAATCCGAAGATCGTCTGGTTACGGGAAACCATTAAAAATCTTTACGCGTCGATGGCATAACCGAATCGTATGAAACGCGACCCTATTTCACAATAAAATGTAAAAAGTTGTAATAAGCTTATCTGAATCGAACTTTTAGCCGCTTTAGTCTGTCCATCATTCCAGTAAATGATTACTCTTGTATTCATAATGGACCATTAAGCATGGAGCGAAAAATGGCGACTCACTTTGCCCGAGGGATTTTAACGGAAGGACATCTGATTTCTGTTCGTCTCCCCTCCCAGTGTCATCAAGAAGCCCGAAACATTCCCCCTCATCGTCAAAGCCGTTTTCTGGCGTCCAGAGGTTTACTCGCAGAACTGATGTTCATGCTGTATGGCATTGGCGAATTGCCGGAAATCGTCACCCTGCCGAAAGGTAAACCGGTTTTCAGCGATAAAAATTTGCCTTCGTTTTCTATTTCCTATGCCGGGAATATGGTTGGCGTGGCGTTAACAACCGAAGGTGAATGTGGCCTCGATATGGAACTACAGCGTGCGACGCGCGGGTTTCATAGCCCACACGCGCCCGATAACCACACCTTTTCCAGCAATGAATCGCTATGGATCAGTAAACAAAACGATCCTAACGAAGCGCGGGCGCAGCTCATCACGCTGCGCCGAAGCGTGCTAAAACTAACCGGTGATGTTTTGAATGACGATCCGCGCGATCTGCAGCTGCTGCCCATTGCCGGACGCCTGAAATGTGCTCATGTAAATCATGTAGAAGCGTTATGCGACGCGGAGGACGTGCTGGTGTGGTCCGTGGCGGTCACGCCCACGATTGAAAAGCTCAGTGTCTGGGAGTTAGATGGCAAACACGGCTGGAAAAGCCTGCCGGATATTCACAGCCGCGCAACAATCCTACCAGCCGGATGATGCGTTTTGCCCAGCTCTCTACCGTGAAGGCTTTTTCGCCAAATTGATAGACAACCACAGGAGTCATCATGTCTGAAAAATTGCAGGTGGTTACGTTACTGGGGAGCCTGCGCAAAGGCTCATTTAATGGCATGGTTGCACGTACCCTGCCGAAAATTGCTCCGGCAAGCATGGAAGTTAATGCGTTACCTTCCATTGCGACATTCCTCTGTATGACGCTGACGTACAGCAGGAAGAAGGTTTTCCAGCAACGGTTGAAGCTCTGGCGGAACAGATCCGTCAGGCTGACGGTGTGGTGATCGTCACGCCGGAATATAACTACTCGGTACCGGGTGGGCTGAAAAATGCCATCGACTGGCTTTCCCGCCTGCCGGATCAACCTCTGGCCGGTAAACCGGTGTTGATTCAGACCAGCTCAATGGGCGTGATTGGCGGCGCGCGCTGTCAGTATCACCTGCGCCAGATTCTGGTTTTCCTCGATGCAATGGTGATGAACAAGCCGGAATTTATGGGCGGCGTGATTCAGAACAAAGTTGATCCGCAAACTGGAGAAGTGATTGATCAGGGTACGCTGGACCACCTGACCGGGCAATTGACTGCATTTGGTGAGTTTATTCAGCGAGTTAAGATCTAAATAAAAAACCCGCCAGCAATCATGCATGGCGGGTTTTTAACGCGCTGTCGATTTTAATGGGCGTCGATAAAGACAATCTTCAGGATAAACAGCAGCGCAACGATGATTACGCACGGGCTTAGATCACGCAGACGTCCGGTACCGATTTTCATCACGCAGTAGGAGATAAAGCCCAGCGCGATACCTTCGGTAATCGAGAAGCTGAACGGCATCATCACGGCGGTAATAAACGCCGGAACAGATTCAGTAAGATCCTGCCAGTTCACGCGTGCCAGACTGGAAGTCATCAACACGCCAACGTAAATCAGCGCGCCAGCTGCGGCATATCCCGGCACCATTCCCGCCAGCGGCGACAGGAAGATAACCAGCAGGAACAGCAGACCAACAACCACTGCCGTCAGACCGGTACGACCGCCAACGGAAACGCCGGAAGAGGACTCAATATACGCCGTAACAGAAGAAGTACCGATAAACGAACCGGTCACCGAAGAGATACTGTCGACATACAGCGCCTGCTTCATGCGCGGGAATTTACCTTTCTCATCCGCCAGACCTGCTTTATCGGTCACGCCAATCAGCGTACCGGAGGAGTCAAACAGGTTGACCAGCATGAAAGAGAAAATCACCCCTGCCAGCCCGAGGTTAAACGACCCGGCTAAATCTACATGACCCACGACAGTCATTACGCTCGGCGGCGCAGAAACGATGCCATTGTAGTGGACATCACCCAGCATCCAGCCAGCAGCGTCGTCACCACGATGGAAACCAGCACCGCCGCGTGAATGTTGCGCGAGGCCAGAATGGCAATGATGAAGAAACCGAGGATCCCCAGCAGCACGCTGTGAGAAGTCAGATTACCGATGCTGACCAGCGTTTCCGGGTTAGCGACAATCACACCTGCGTTTTTCAGCCCCATCATGCCAATGAACAGACCGATACCGCTGGTGATGCCAACACGCAGACTCACCGGAATGTTGGCTATCATCCAGTAGCGAACGCGGAAAATCGTCAGTAACAGCAGACCAATCGCGCCCCAGAAGATTGCGCCCATCCCGACTTGCCACGGCAAGCCCATCGCCTGTACAACCACAAAAGCGAAGAACGCATTCAGGCCCATAGCGGGTGCCAGTGCAACTGGCAGGTTAGCAAACAGTCCCATCATAATACTGCCGAATGCAGCAATCAGACAGGTAGTAACGAAGACGGCGCTGGTATCCATGCCAGCAACGCCAAGAATTTGCGGGTTAACAAAAACGATGTAAACCATCGTCAGGAAGGTGGTAAAACCGGCGATCACTTCGGTCCGTGCCGTCGTGCCATGTTCGCGCAGTTTAAACACGCGTTCCAGCATCCCCTGGCCAGAAGCCTGGGTTGTGTGTTGTTGACTCATTATCTATTTCCGAACAAGGAGGGAAAATCCGTCGCTATCGTATACCAAAATGAGACAATATGGACGGCTGAAGTTAACTTTTTTTCATTGTATTTGCTTATACGGCAACGATTGCGTCATGCGAATTGGCATGACGAAAACGTTAAACTAACGATAAAGGAAAGACATGACCCAGATAGAAGCGGTATTTTTCGACTGCGACGGTACGCTGGTCGATAGCGAGGTCATTTGCTCTCGCGCCTATGTCACGATGTTCAGGGAATTTGGCATTCACGTTGACCTGGAAGAGATTTTTACCCGTTTTAAAGGCGTAAAACTCTACGAAATCATCGACATCATCAGTAAAGAACAGGGCGTGACGATGGTCCAGGCCGATGCCGAGCACGTTTACCGCGCAGAAGTAGCACGTCTGTTTGATACCGAACTTGCGGACATCGCAGGAGCGAACGAATTGCTGGCGAGCATTAACGTGCCGATGTGCGTCGTCTCTAACGGTCCGGTCAGCAAAATGGAGCATTCGCTTGGTAAGCTCAATATGCTGCACTACTTCCCGGAAAAACTGTTCAGCGGCTACGATATTCAGCGTTGGAAGCCCGACCCGGCGTTAATGTTCCATGCGGCAAAAGCGATGAATGTGAACGTTGAAAACTGCATTCTGGTCGATGACTCCAGCGCCGGTGCGCAATCAGGAATCGATGCCGGTATGGAAGTGTTTTACTTCTGCGCTGACCCGCACAATAAGCCGATCGTTCATCCGAAAGTCACCACCTTTACCGAGCTGGGGCAGCTGCCTGCGCTCTGGAAGGCACGCGGCTGGAATATAACGCGATAATCGCCTCCTTACTTCAACGCTTACACATCAGTCACGCTGGTTTGAGATAAAGAACACCAGGTGTCTGATGAGTAAGCGTCTATTCCCTATGAATAATTTATGTCGTTATTCGTCCTGTCATCCACTCTGCATAGTTAAGCCTTGGTTATATTTTGTACAATATCGGGATACCGTTCGAACCAATCCAGAATATTACGCATCGCGTCACTGATGTTTTTATCGTCTTTATATTGATTCTCAAGTCTATTATTTCGAACAATAGTAAGCTTAGAACGTATCTCATTGTCACAGTCAGCAATCTTCTTATTTAACGCCTCTACTTCATCCTGTACTTCTTTAGTATTCCAATTGTCCCTTTTGTTATCAAATAAAGTCCTTTTATCATCTACTAATTTATCACGACTTATGGTTAAATCTTTAATTTTTCGCAATAAGTCATCGTAATCTTTAATGGAAGCATTTATTTCCTGATAGTTTTTTAATAAATCCTGTCTGTTAATTGCAAATGCACTGGATAAATATTGAAAATCGCGAGCAAACTTATTTAGCTTGAGTCGTAATCTGTCTTAAAAGATTTTATATGTTCCAGTTGGTTTGATAGCGCTTCAATTTGTTTTTCTTCAACACCTTCAAAAATGGATGCAAGTTCCTTATAATCAAATGTTACATTTGTAGCAGATTCTTTATGAGACGCCTTTATTTGCTTTTGGACATATTCTTTTAGATTCTCAGTAAGTATTGTTCCATCTGGCGACAGAATCATTTTATTTATTATAGATTCAATAAACTTAATCCGGTCACTTTCTATCATATTGTTAATGATATTTTGTGCATTTTCCTGCATATCTTTAAAAATAAAAAAATCAACCCTACTATTATCAAAATGATATTTTCCCTCGTACGATTTATTTTCACCATAAAGTGTAGACAAAAACGACTCTAACTCTAAAAATGCGTTTCTATATTTTTTATTAGCCTTTGACTCGGAATTGTAAAAATTTATTATATCGATATTGATAGCACTTACCTTTTTTAAGAAATCAGGTATCTGTTCTTTACTTATAGCTCCGTCCAGATCCATATAAGTGTATTTTCGCGCTGTAAGACCATTTATTGAATAATTTGTATTTGTATCAATAGCACAGTCTTTGCACCTATCTCCACTGTAATAACCGCCTAAACTTGCCCCAATCAAATTACTATTTTTAAAGAAAACATTATTGTTCTTCTGTATTGTTCTTGCTAAATGAAGAGTTAATTCCTTTCTTTATATTATCTATACATTTCGAAAAATTATCATCTAACCTAAGAATTTCTCGATCTTCTTTCAATATAATCAGAAAAATACTCATCGGGGTTAAACATATATTTATCTGAACCATCTTCACTAAGACCACTGTTTATTTTAACATGGTTCAAATTACAATTATAAAAGACAGTTCCGGTATCCTGCTCCCTGGTATCATCATAGTTAGACTTGTTGAACGAATTTGCTAAAAAATCCATTCCATGAG
>ENA-OQDE01001042-OQDE01001042.1-human-gut-metagenome-genome-assembly--contig:-NODE-1042-length-12257-cov-2.295383_pt1 | contig 12257 bp, 11 predicted proteins | sample MGYA00242768_ERZ504595 | MGnify/ENA primary metagenome ERZ504595 (study PRJEB26092, sample SAMD00036307) | human gut metagenome | host: Homo sapiens | study: EMG produced TPA metagenomics assembly of...
GTATTTCCGGTATAGCAACCAAATGGCGTATAGCAATACCGAATTCCATTATAAATACCTCTATAGGCAGAGGTCTCAAAAGCCGCAGTTATCGTGTCCCTTTTCTCCACAACTGAAATATTCTCCATTTCCAATTCTTTCAGTGTCTCACTCACACGAACTGGCTGTGCCTGTAACAAAGAAATACCACAGAGAAAAACAGCAGTCACACTAACAATCCTTTTCATCTTCTTTTAATGTATTAATGTACATTCATACCGCAGACCAGCGGAAACACACGTAAATTCACGAGTAAACACATTGACGGACAAATGCTTCCAAAAACGCATGGCAGCCCCCATATTCCATCCATGCGTATCATATTCCACCATCAATTTCAATTCTTTGCAAAAAGAAGGCGTGTAACGGACACCTCCGAAAGGTCCTTTATTAAATACCCGGCAATCGCCTTGATGAATATACCATCCGGCTGTGACAGCCAATTGATCTCCTGAACGAAATCCGATAGTCTTTGTCAACACACCATAATAAGCTCCCCAATATGGAGTCTTCTTCTCAGTCAAAAGATCATCTCCACCAATCACAACAGCCGGAAAATAGCGGCTTTCTTTTATTGGACGAATGCGAATCGTATTAGAACGGTCCTGATTATGATAACCCGTTCTGCCTGTGCCGGTTGTCATTTTGAGTAATGTCATCCGATAAGTGAATTCGATAAAAGAGAAAAGAGTCATATCTACAAAATAGTTCATGGTAGGGAAACTGAAAACCGATGGAGTAACCTGTTCTGGTAAGAAATTGACTCCTCCCATAAATGTACCGGTCTCTTGCATTTCAGCAGTAGGTATCATCAACTGTCCTGTTGTTCCCATGGAATATTGCGCATGAACCAGACCGGTCATCGGAATGAGTATCAGAAATAGAATACTACCTTTTAATGAAATAAATGGCTTATTCCTAAAAGCTGCTTTAGTTTGTTTCATCTTTATTTGTATGTTATACTTTTAAATAGAGACATTCTCAAAGTTTTGATTAATCTACTATTTTTACCTTATATAATTCTGTTACTTCTTAGGTAACAGTAAACACACAATCGAGACCAACCGGAATGAGAACAGAGAAAAACATCGACAATTACAGTGAGAGAAGAGCTTTTGCCTTTAGCGAAGGGGAAAAATCTTTTTAAAACAGGACATATAAATCATTGGGCATGAAGATATAATTATTTCATGTTCGGATTTTTTTTGCCGTATGCATCAGATAAAACGAAAAAAAATGGGAGAATATTTGTTTGCTATTTATATTTTTGTCTATCTTTGCGTCATATTCAATTCCGTTACCTAAGAAGTAACAGATACATTTAAATGCTGATTATTAAAGTTTTGTCTATATATTACCTGCCTGCATTGCAATCTCTAACGTAAGATAAATTCTTTCTATTTACTTCTTGTACGTCTCTTAATCCAAAGCCTTTCAGATATATTTGTGTGGTTTTAATAGATTTGTGTCCCAACGATTCACTTATCATTTCAATAGGAACTCCGCGGTATTTGGCAGTAGTGGCCCAAGAATGTCGGAAAGTATATGAAGTGACAGGCGAATTTAAGCGCAACGCTCTCGCCAAATCCTTCAAACAATTATTAAATCTACGAAGAGCAGACTGATATTCCTTATATGCTTTTTCATCTTTTCGCTTCTTATCACTATGTAAAATATCGAATAAATAGTCGGGACAATCAGGAAGAGCAGGTTTATTGCTTCGAAGCTGATTCATCATCTCCTTTGCACTTTCGAGAATTTCCAGGCTCATTGGTGTTTTAGTCTTGATACGATTATATTGAAGCACATTCCGGTCTAAAGCCGACTTCTCTAAATGCGCCAAATCTGCGAATGACATTCCACAAAACTGAAACATTAAAGCGGCAATCGTCTGCGTACGACGCAAACGTTCGGATTTCGGGTCCTCATATAGAAGTTTGTGTAACTCGGTCACAGGCAATGCTTTCTTTTGCCGGATATCCACGCCTGTATAAACATCATGAAACAACCGGGGAACATAAGGGGCACTTCCCGCTTCTACTCCCCGATTGTAGATACTACGAAGCATACGCATATAAGTAGAAATCGTATTGAGCTTTAATCCGGACTCGTAAAGATGCTGTCCATAGCAACGTAAACATTCCCGCGTGACTTGCCTGAACGATATGTTCAATGTTCCACAAAACTTACTAAAAGAAAAAAGAGCATTCTTATAAACATGAGCGGTAGAATATCGCCCTTCTTTCCGCAAACGCTCAATGTACGCTCCGGCACATTGGCTAAATCCATTTTTATTCATCATTTGCATCACTAGTTATTTTAGATTATACAATAATAAGAGAAAGAACAAAAGTAAGCTACTTTATGATTTCAACCAATATAAAAAAAGAAAAGTAAAAGAAAACCTTCACTCACGTGGAAGTTATTCTTTTACTTTCCTATAACTTAATGAACAAACTTAATAATCAACCTTTGACTTAAATATCTTAAGTACGTATCACAAACATAAAATTATCCTTTCTTAAAGTTTGAAAGGCATCATCTTTAAATATACCCGATAATCCTTTATCATTCCCGTCTTGCCGGCTTCCGCTCTTGGCAAATAAGAAAATCCCGTCACTACCTTATCCTCACCAAGATTAATCACAATCTGATGTGGAAATTTATGTTTAGCAGCTGAAGAATAACTAGTATGCCAGAAAGTAGACTCCTGTAAGTCAAACACGTTCGTTGCAATATTATTTGCCTCTTCAGTTTCTTCACTATCTGCATAAATAACCTTCCAATGCTGGCGTGACAATGGTTTACCATCGGCTCCTAACAATTCCAACTCTGCAATAGCTGCAAAATCTTTTCCATCATGAGCATTCAATGCTTCGAGACAGAAGAAACGAGTTTCCACTTCCTTTCCGAATTTCACATGCTGCCAACCGTTACCGGATTTGAAAGTACCTACATAAACAGGTTCTTCCCCTGTTAAATCCAAATTTTCACCGACCTTACGATGTGCATAGGCAGCACCGTGTACACGCAGGTTATCAAGAATAGGTTGTTGCAATCCTTCCATCTGTGGTTGTACAGGACCAGCCATATCCAATATAATCACTTCGTTCTCCCCTTTTTTCAACCAGCATCCCGGCACATATAAGGTTTGTTGTGGCCCGATTTCCCAGTAACGTCCAATAGCATAACCATTCACCCAAACCATGCCTTTACTCCAGTTAGTCATATTCAAGAAAGTATCACCTGTTTTGTCCAACATAAAGGTCCCTCGATAGTAGGCAGGATATTTTAGGGGATTATCCTGCTTCATAAATTCCTTATTTTGCGCAAAGCATAATCAACCGGGATATTATAAACTTTCCAGTTCTTTAATGAAGTAATAACACCGTTATTCGACTGGATTTCAACTTTTTCAGTAATACCCTTCCAATCATAAATGCCTTTACCAAAATTCATACGTCCCATTGCTTCTACCAAAATATCCAGCTGGGCCCCTTCTTTCATTGGAGGAAGAATAACCGTACCTTCACCTTTTAAACGACTTAACGTAGCTAATTTCTTACCATCCAAGAAAACCTGTGCCCAGTCATGAGCCTCTGTGATTGTCAACGTCTGTTCTTCTTTAGATGCCGGTAGTGTGGTCCGGTACAGAATACTTCCCCATCCTGATCGAACGCCTCCATTGACTGAATATTTTCGCTAATCTTCGGCTCCGGCAAATTATCAAACAGTATCGCCACTTCATTCAATTTAAATGAAGGAATGGCAATAGTCGGAATAGAATCCGGAATTTCTGACAATGATTCACCTTCCGGCAAGTAGTTACTTAGCAAATTACGTACTTCAAAATATTTGGGAGTGACTTTTCCTGATTCATTAATGGGTGCATCATAATCATAAGACGTACACGTCGGAGAGAAATTAGGGAAATTTGCTCCTCCCCAATGCCCGAAACTAGTACCTCCATGGGTCATATACAAACTAAATGAAATATTTCGGTCAAGCATTTCTTTCATTCCTTTTACCAAATCCTCCGCACTGCGTGTCTCATGCTTCGCTCCCCAATGGTCAAACCATCCGGACCAAAACTCACTACACATCAACGGTATATCGGGACGAAGTTCCTGCAAACGCTTAAATTGATCGTCAATATTGGCTCCTGTACCAAAATTGATTGTCCAAAGCAAATCATCCAATGCATTATTCTCAAAGTTCGAATTCCAGTCACATTGGAATAAAGGAACTCCTGTGAAACCTGCCTGTTTTACAATATCACGTATTTCAGCAATGTATGGCTTGTCTATCCCGAATGATCCATATTCATTCTCAACTTGTACCATAATGATATTACCACCTTTATTAATCTGAAGATCAGTAAGCTGTTTACCCACTTCGTTCATGAATAATTTCACCCGCTCCATATAATACGGATCCTGTTCACGAAGCTTGATGTCCTTCTTCTTCAACAACCACCAAGGTAATCCACCCATCTCCCACTCTGCACAAACATACGGTCCGGGACGAACGATCACATACATTCCGTTTTCCTGCGCCAGCCGACAGAAAGCCGCAATATCTTTTTGACCGGTAAGTCATATTTTCCCTCTTCCGGCTCATGAAAATTCCAAAAGACATAAAGACAAATGGTATTCATACCTAATGCCTTACACATTTTGATACGATGCTCCCAATACTCTTTTGGTATACGGGGATAATGAATTTCGGCTGCTTTTACCACAAACGGTTTTCCGTTAAGTAAAAATGTCTTGTCCCCTATTTCAAATGTCTCTTTCGAAGATTGGGAACAGGAAGTGCTGAAAACAGTCACTAATAAAATAAGCAAATACAATAAAGGTTTCTTCATTTTCTAATCTATTGTTTTCATGATACAATACTATTTCCAAATAAATCCACCATCGGTCAATGTTTCCATTCAGACCGACAGCGAATTTGCAAACCAATCGATGTGTTACCTAAAAACTAAAACTATTACCTATTGAAAACTAAATGCATTGCAAAGATGAGATATTCTTTTTATACAAAGGTCTTCAAATCGGTCAAAACAGGACAATATTCATTCAATATAGTTTAAATCTTACTTTTTAACAGCGATTTTTTTATTCATTATAAAAATCCCGCCAATACATTTTACAGTATTGACGGGACCAACATATATAATAAAGGTTAGTTAGTGTAATTTTTTAAATCTGTCATTATAATACAATAGGCCATTCATTCCCTCAATGAACCGTATGTCACATTATCCTCCTTTACGTTCTTAACGTTATGGACTTTTTTCACAAAATCGTTCACCTTATCCACATGTACGTCTTGAATAACTACATTTTTGACAGGCAATTTTGCGTCCCCCTTTAACTCATATATCGCATCAGCGGAATCACAAATCACATTTTTCAAATAAATGCCATCAATACGAGTAATACGTTCTTCATAAGTAGGAACAAGCTCCCTCCACTGATAGAGCACATCTGTATCTATTTCCAGCACACGTTGTACATGTCCGGTTCTTATATTTTCCATGTGAATATTTTCAATAAACGCTCCTCGTCTATGATTTGTCTTCACAAAGAAAAGTCGTCGTACAGATTGTGGTGCTTTACAATCATGCATATACACATTACGAATACCACCTGAAATTTCACTGCCAATTCCTAATAAAGTATGCCCTTCCAAAATATTACAATTACGAATTACAATATTTTCAGTCGGAGTGTTTAATCTCCAGGCGTCACGATTACGACCGGCCTTAATCACCACCGCATCATCACCTTGGTCAAAGGTACAATCCTCCACTAAAAAATTACGAGTCATCTCCAAATCAATACCGTCATTATTGTGTCCATGCGCTTTAACATCCAGATTACGTACTATCCCGCCATTGCACATATACATATGAATCGTCCAAAAGGGGCTTTCACGAATCTTAAAACTATCAAGCAGTACATTCTCGCAACGATTAAAATGTATCAGATGCGGACGAAGATGGTTCTCACCTACCGCCATCTGTCGTTTTTCAACAGGTACATCTTTGGATGCCATCGTATACAACTTTCTAAGTGCATCCATGTGAGCCTTAGGACGGGCAAACCACTTCTTCCAACAATCCATCTTCGGACTTAACAGACCTGTTCCTGTAATAGCCACATTCTTGCACTCAAGAGCATAAATCAAAGGTGAATAGTTATAACATTCCATCCCCTCCCAAGACGTCATTACGGCTGGCAAATAATGAGAAGGATTATCCGTAAAACGTAGTACCGCCCCTTCAGCCAAATACAAGTTTACATTACTCTTGAGATGGATTGGTCCGGTCAACCATTCTCCTTCAGGTATAACTACTCTCCCGCCTCCTGCCTGATTACAAGCAGCTATAGCACCCGCAATTGCATCAGAACATCCGCCTCTCCTCCTTTACAGCACCATAATTTACAATGGAGAAATCTTGATCAGGATATATAAACTCTTTTATTGGCTTCATTGAAAATGGCGCATCCACTTTCACATATTTGAATTGTCCCCACAGAGTTGCAAAAGAGACAGCCAACAGTCCTATAGTAAATAAAAATTTCTTCATTTAATAATGTATTGCATGATCTTTGGGAAATTCATGTCCACTCCATGCCTTTTTGGAAGTCCAGTCTTGAGGTTTTGCTGTCCAAAATGAATGACTGGCGGGAAGTCCTAACGGCAGGAATACCTCTGATGTAATATACATACTTCCATTATTACTATACCAGTCCGCCAAACCAGTCTGATGCCCCGCAAAGCCTAATTGCAAAAATCCTTTCTCATTGAAATTACCATCAACAGCAAACAAACGTTTCATGACACAAGTTAATGCATTACGTACCTGACCTTCCGAAAGTTCTTCGGGCAGCATTTCTTTCCAGCAAAGCATTGACAATGGCTGAAAAACTCCCAAACGATAAGTCATCGAACGACCGAATACCGGAAAAGATGCTTCAGGAGATATAAAACGTTCCAAAATCATTCCGAAACGCTGCATGCGTTTCTTAGCCAAATCTTCTGTTTTCTTTTGCATCTCCAAACTACGGTCATGCAATATTACTTTATGATCGTTGACAGTCTGCATTACTTGTACAAACATAGGTTGAATCACATAACTATTATAGTAATCGAATGCAAAAGTTTCTCCATCCGAATACCAGCCATCACCTACATACCACTCTTCTGCTTTTCGAACAGCTGTATGAATGCGGAACAAATCGTATTGTGCATCAGCTTCCATCAAAAAGATTCAATCATAGCCGAAAACAATAACCAATTTGTGTATGGCGGATCAATCCGACGCAATAACTGAAATTCTTTAATATAACGTTGTTTTGTCACTTCATCCAATGGTTCCCAAAGCTGCTTTTTAGCACGAAGAAAGCTACTGGCAATATAAGCCGCATCTACCAAAGGCTGTCCTTCATTTCTCCATAAGAGATAATCAGGCTATCCGGATTAACAGCATGTGCATAGCTCTTCAAAGCCCATTCACGCAATTGCCTGCGCATTTTACCTTCTTCCGTATCATCGTCCGGCAAAGAAAGCCAAGGAGCAATACCGGACATCAAGCGTCCGAAACATTCCATGTACGTCACATCCTTACTGCGTCCATCCCATGTCGGACTGATTTCCACCTGCATATTTTTCTTCAACTCCCCTTTGCTCATATTACTCAATACAGGAGCAGCAATCTTATATGCCATCTGTGCCCAATATTCACGGTCACTGATTTCCTTTTCTACCTTCCCCTTTTTAGCATAAGTTACTGTACTGAACACACACAATAAAATGAAGACCAGGATATTTTTATTTTTCATCATTACATTCAAATATAAAAAACAATTTTAATTATTCAGATATTTCACCATTTCAGAACCCGCCAACAAGAAAGCTCCTACTCCAAAGTCCGCAGTCGTCTCTGGTCCGACATTCTTATGTTGATCTGCTCTTTCACCGATTGGCTGTACATAGCCTATCTTCCCATTAGGTTGCAAAGCTATTTCAGTCAAGTATTTCCAGCCTTGTTTTATAACTGGTTCATAAATTGATTTATCCAAAAGCCCATTATTCACGCCCCAAAGATACCCATAAGTAAAGAAAGCTGTCCCACTCGTTTCACGTCCCGGAGCCTGCACCGGATCCAACAAACTACGAGTCCAGTATCCCTCTTCCTGTTGTGCAGTAGCCAATGATTTAGCCATAGCCTGGTATATGGTAATATATTCAGCACGATGTACATCATTTTCGGGTAAGTCTTGCAAAACCTTCGCCAAACCTGCAAACACCCAACCATTACCCTAGACCAAAAGTCTTTCAATCCTTGATTTGTCTTATGTTTCGGTAGATGTATTTTCCATCGCGATAAAACAGAGCACTTTCCTCATCATACATGAGATTTTTAGCATAAGTAAAGTACTCATAGAGTTTATCCAAATATTGCTGATTATCTGTAACCTTATAAAGTTTGGTCATCACCGGCATTACCATATACAATCCGTCTGCCCACCACCAAAAGTCATTGTTGGGAGTTGACATTTCATATTCCATCACTTCCTTGGCACGGGCTATTTTATACTCTGCCGGCTCACGGTCCATGTTATACAAGTCAATATAAGTCTGGAAACAAATCTGCCAATCTCCAAAGAGAACATGTTCCATCGTTTCACCATAATTATATTTCCACTTGGATTTATCATCAGAAGTAGCTCCTTTCCATTGATTCTTTTCAGCCCATGCTTCCGAATACTTCTTGTAAGTCTCATTACCGGTTACTTCATAAGCTGCAATATTTCCGGTATGATAAGCAGCCGGATGCCAAAAGGCAAATGCCGGTTCCGGATTCTCCGCCTGCCAATAGTCATTTACCTTCTTAATAGTCTCAATAACCTTTGACTTTGTCCATACACTATCGGTAATTGTTTCATTCTGACTGTTACTCTTACCTGATTTACATCCTGCCATGCTAATACTGAAAACACAGCTTAATACCCAAAAAGAAATTTTTCTAAAGTTCATTAATTATACAGTTTTTCGTGGTTATTATTTAGGAAACAAAGATGCATGCTTTTTAGGACAGAAAGGTTCTAAAATGCGTCAAAACCGTACAAAAATCATTCAATATATAGAAAATTGTCTTTTTGAGGAAAGAACTATCAGATATCCTTGTTATAAAGCATACAAACTACAAGCCCACCATAACTAGTCAATACAATCAATAATAACCAAAGAATCTGAATGTGCCATGCTATTTGTTTTTTATCATATATCTAGTACCAATAATGCAAGGCACAATAAACACTATTAATATGGATAAAACGGAAATAAGATAGAATACAGCCATAACTACTTTCAAACTTTTATTTAATCCAGTATTTAACAAGCAAAGAAATTACAATGAAGCAATAGCTCAAAACATTTCCACTAAGTATCGCCCACATCAATGCCCGGCTCTTATCTTTAAAGATCCATCTCACGGTCAAGTATTCAAGCCCGAAACTTCCGGCAAACATCAGAATCCAAGTAATGAGCATAGTCGGAAAGAAATCCGAACCAAACAGAAAATCAATTAATATACTGGCACATCCTATAACAATAGTCCCAATAACTCCAGAAACCAAGTTTCCAACTGTAGAGATAAGTAATGATTTTCCCCACAGATGAAAAGTCATCAATTTAATTATTACCATTTCAATAACAATGGTAGCCGGTATTATATACCAAAAACGAAATAAAGCTTTCTCCTATAAGGACACCGCTCCAAACAAAATTCAATAATACTAAATTCATATCCTAATTATTTTTATAATATTTCGTCCAATACTCTGCGATTCTTATACAACACTACTTTTATATTCTTGCCCTTTCTCTTCCTCACCCTCACACTCTTCGTTTTCATACCGGGGTAATTAACCTTCAAAACTGCTCTCTTTCCGGATATTTGAAGATGAATCGCCCATTGAGGTCAGAAAGCGTCCTATGAGCAGTTCCTTTTTCAACAATTTCTGCTCCTATTATCGGATGACCGCATTTATCCATTACTATTCCTTCTACAGAAACAGAATGTCTATCTTGTGAAACAAGAACAATTCCTCCAGCAACAATCGAAACTTTCTTAACAGTCTTCCGTCCTACGATCTCTACTTGTGGAAGCATAGTACAATTGTTCTTCAAACTATCTTCTCCCACCTTTTGTCCATATAAAGAAGTAGTCCCCATAGTAGACATTCCCAACGAAACACCTACTATTTTGACAGCCAGCCCTATTCTTTGACGAAAAAGAAGTTGCTCTTCTAAATAGCGGACTTCAGCTTCACATTTTGGACATGTACCTAGCAATCTCCCCGATATCTACATTTAGATGTTACAAGCTTTATGTCATTCGCTTCCGCTATCTGCTTCCGGATTGTCTTCAATATCCGGCACTTTTGCTTACCTTCTTTCATCTTACCAAAACACATTACTTCTTATAATTTGTCGAGACTACCAACCTTATATACTGGGGCGGTAAAGCAATAGACTCCGAATTATACCGGAAATATGCCCCGCCACCGGCTCCTCTGAAATCAATTGTTTCGGCATGATACCCCTCGGGTAATTTCAGTATCAGAATTAAAGAGCGGATAGCATGACGTTTTAACAACGACTTTCTTTGTTCGTAAGAATCACATTTGATATTTTTTATAGCTGTCATTATCAAATCCAACGAGCGTAAAGGGCATCCTTGAATGTTTAATGAATGCAACTTCCTGTTTGAACTGAAATCTAACTGCGCAATCTGATTCCCACTGCAATTCAAAATTTCCAACTCCTTGTTAGCACTCAAATCAATCTTCTCCAATTCATTATCTTCACAATTCAGTTCCTTCAAATAGGGAAATTCACTAAATACAGAAATAGCTTCCTTTCCTACTTCCGCTATCGAAAGTTTACGGAGATAAATGCCCGCTTCATTTTCTTTTTGACGTGGAAGTGACAATTTTCTCAACAGACGGTAATCTTCATTACGGTTGCGTATCCATGTATATCCTTGCTGCCCACATACAAGCGACTCCAATTGGAAGTTTTGATTCAAGTTCAATTCGCCTATATAATTTCCAGCACAATCCAACTCCCGCAATTCCGTATTACACGACACATCCAATGTTTTTAATTTATTCCAACTACAATTCAATTGTTTTAAATAAGGTAGGCGGCCTATATCCAGATTCTCCAATCTATTTCTTGAACAATCCAGCTTCAGAACCCCCTCTTTAGCATGTCTGTTATCCGGGAGCAACAATTTGACCAAAACGCCGGGTCTTTCATCTCCATCAAGTACTCCCCAAGCAGTCTGTCGTTTAAGAATCACAGATTGAAGTCGGCGATTGCGACTCAAGTCTACTGTGGATAAGTTATTAAAAGAGCAATCCAGCTTCTGCAAATAAATATTTTTCCGTAAATCCAATGTTTCCAAACCACAACCAGTACAAGTGAAAGAAACCAGGTCCCGACAACCGCTCACATCTACAGCAGGTAGATAAAAATCTTTGATTTTCAGTTCACGCAACTCTTTAAATACGGAAAATGAAGGAATATGCAAAATGGTATCACGCCGTCTCCCTTCTATCTCAAGGTATCGCAAAGAAGTAAAGTATTCAAGTCCTTCCAACGAACTAATCTTAAAGCTACAAGATTTTCTGGATTGTCTATCCCAAACACGAAAGTCTGTTTGCAATTCCAGTTTTTCGATCGCTTTTATTTCCAAAAGTGAGATATAAGAAGTATCGGAAATCATCTCCTCCTTTAACAACGCCATCTTCAAAGATGATGAATCTTGTCTGCTAGATTGCCTTTAAAACCGGGTAACGTAGCCGAATAGACATGTAAACTTGTGAATAACATCATTCCCCATATTAATATTCTCATTATAGTACTAATTTAGAGAGTCAAACAATCAATTTAATATATTCTTTTGATGAATGGGCACAAGATAAAGAGAATAAATGGAATCAAAGAGGAAATTATGTACCCAAAAAGTTTACATTTTTTCAATAACCTCTAAAGACTCCGAATAATACCGAAAAAAGTTACAATGAAGAATCACTGATATTTTGAAAAGTAACATAGTATTTATATCAGAATGAGAGAAAATTTTATAGATATTACTTCGAGAACAACATAGCTGCTCCGCAAACCAAGTAATA
>ENA-OQDE01001043-OQDE01001043.1-human-gut-metagenome-genome-assembly--contig:-NODE-1043-length-12233-cov-2.947134_pt1 | contig 12233 bp, 19 predicted proteins | sample MGYA00242768_ERZ504595 | MGnify/ENA primary metagenome ERZ504595 (study PRJEB26092, sample SAMD00036307) | human gut metagenome | host: Homo sapiens | study: EMG produced TPA metagenomics assembly of...
CTGCTTTTCTTCTTCATTCATTCCTAAGAAATACATTGAGAGTCCGTACACAACTGTATAGACAATTGCAAATACTCCCAATTTAACAAGTCCCATAATATTTGCAAAGTTCATAATGATAATGCCAACCACGCATGGTCCGATTAATGCCGGAACGAATTTCGCAATTTCTTTCCAGAAATAAAACATATTCATTCCAATACGAGCATGATAATACCAGTTCATAAAAATAACATTTCCAGCAATCAGAGAAATTGCGGTTCCAAGCGCTGCACCAGCCGGTCCCATAATTTTAATAAGCGGAATGCTAATAAATACATTGGCAATTGCGATTGCCAAATAGACAACTGCTCTTGCTTTATGCATGTTTTTTGCACGTTGAATTTCGATTCCCAAATTTTGTATTAATGGAACTGTAACCGGAATAATTAACAGCAATACCACAGCATATGAAGCTCCATATTCTGGACCAGCCCAAATTTTTATAAAAGGAATACCAAAGAAGGTAAAACCCGACAATATCAGACCAAGTATTATGAATTGAATACGTCCAACCTTTGTAAAGAGTTTTGTCAGTTCTCTATCATCACCAGATTCTGCAACAATACGATTTACCTTTGGGACAAAAACATTTGAAACAGATGATGAGAACTCAATGTACATGGAATTAATCTGTCCACCGACTCCATAAACTGCTACTGCTGTTGTACCAGCGAATCTACCTAATAGGAATTTATCTACACTCCAATTTATCTGATCAATAATTTGGTTTATAAAGATAAAAATGTGAACACCCACATTTCTTTGAGTAAGCTAGCTTGAAATCCTCTAAAGCAGAATCTAATATGAAGATTATGGAAAGAATAGTATATGTTCATAACCAATACGAGCAGTGTCAAAAATGTTGTTACCGAAACCATTCCTATGGATCCGTATCCCATAATAAGTAGTGGTATTGCCAGTAATGGATTACATATATTCTGAATCAAAATCAGAAATTTCTGAAATAAGAATCTCTCATGCGCTGTAATTGCACATGTAAATACGCTATTTGGAAATGTTAATGCAAGATTAACAACAAGCAGAGCCATTAAAACTTTTGCAGTAGCATATTCAGAATCTGTCAAACCGCTACCAAAAATTGCCCTGATATTCCCCAACATCACACAACCACATAAAATACATACAACCGAAAGTGACGCAAATATCAATAGGAACATTCCATTTAGCCGTGCCACGCCATCTTCATCTTTCTGTGCTTTATAGCGAGATAGAATCTCATATAGGAGCTACTAAAGCCCAAACTCAATAAACTCAAATAGGAAACGACAGAATAGACCAACTGATAAAGTCCGTATTCGCTCTGCCCCAGCAGTCGAAGCATAATTGGAGTATAGATTATGCTGATAAGGATTTTGGCAAACTGTCCTGCATAGGAAAGAATAACCCCTGCTTTTCTTTGATTTATATACACTTTTTTTACCACCTCCAGCACATATATACTTACGATATTTCAAGAGCATTACTCAAAAATGCAATAGATTCCTTCTGCTCAATTTTTAAATTATGCAAATCAATATCCACATGTGTACAATGCATTTTATTTTTCAAATCGTCTGGCTCAATCAACCTATCCTGCATTTCAACATAGCCGAGCAAAGTATGAAGGCGTGTATTCATGTTATAAGTTCCTGCATTGCGTCCAAAACACAAAAATCTTTTTGGAAAATAATTGAAAAGACTGTTGCGTGAAAAGAGTCTGTTATAACAGCTTCCGCATTACGAATCAAATTAAGAAAGTCAGCAGGATTCACTTCTGAAAGAAGTTTTCCCTCCAATTTTTCTGTATACTTTTCCACCTCATTATGAAGATAAGGTATTGCTATAACTTCACAGTTATTTTTTTTGCAAAGTCATTAGCGGATTTCACTTTTTCGTCAGTCAGATTTAAAAAATAGCAAAAAATGTAGTTTCTATGATTCAAAGATGAATCATCAGCCTTTTTCATCCAATATTCTTGTTGATGTAGCAATGTTGGATCCAAAACCAATTCCACATTTTTCTCTGTTATGCTTGAAATAAGCTTCTGAGCTGAATCTTCTCGTACCGAAATATAGTCTGGAAACTCTAATAGTTTCGAATATGTTTTCTTTTCAAGACAAGAAAGTTGACCTTTTCCAATACTTGCTGCATAGATAATTTTTTCTGCAATCTTTTCTTCCAAAATTCAAGAAAAAAGCTGGAATATTATAATCCGGATTCCAAATTTGATCACTTCCACAAACAAGTTGTTCATAGTTTAGATCAATACTATGCAAATCGCTATAACTCATTTTTTTGATAGTACAAGATTATGGGCTCTATATTTATCAAACGCTCTTTTGCGCTTTGTAATCAAATCAGAAACTGGATTGGACAGCAGAATCGTTTTTTCTTTTGTCAGCTTTTTCTTTATCTTATCAAAAGAAAAATTCTTGATTCCTCTTTTCAAGCTAAACGTATTAAACTCTTGACTAACTTCATAATCAATAATCTCACACTCATAACCAAGGCTATTAATGGCATCCTGTAATGCCATTTCCTGCAAAAATCCGCCATAATTATATATTCTCGAATCTAATGTTAATAATCCAACCATATATTACTTCCTTTCCACATCACTTTTAGGCAAACATATATGGGAAGTTGCATGAGTTCCTGTTATGACATAATAAGATATCCAGTAATACACCATATATGCTAGCACATATAATAAAGTCACATATCGATTTGTTCGATATTTTCTATTTCCAGCATAAACCAATGCCGAATATGAGAGCATGTTGTATTCAGAAAAAAAAGGATGCAATTCTAAATGCATACACGTTAATACTAATCAATTGTGAAGCCAACAAATCCAACACAAGCATTGATCCATAAAACGGAGTAAGTTCATCCTCTGTCAGTATCCTTCTCCACCTAATTATGAGTAGTATAATTATTGGCAAGCGAAGTATAATTTGATTTGGCATAAGATAAATCGACCCATTTCCTTGGATATAACCCGCATATTTTGCCAAGCCAAAGGTTCTTAACAAAACCGCAATTACATTTAGTGAAAGCAGCACGATACATCCGTATATAAAGACTTTAACTGGAGCAAGAGAGCCAGATAACTTAAAATTAGCAATTTTTATATATTCTCTTTGTTTTTGAGAATACATATAGAGAAAATAGATTACCACTCCCATTAATGCACTTGTATGAAATAAGCATGCAACTACTATCGTTATAAAATATTTTTTCTTTTCATTAGTAATTAAATACGATAGCCCATAGAAAAGAATAGACATTGCTATCCATTGTCTCATCATATTCAATGATGTGTTATAGAAAAGCAAGTAAAAAACAAGCATTCCTAAGTAGACAGGATATGACTTTTTCATTCTCTTCAGTCCTAAGTATATAGGAGCAAGTATTAGAGCCTGAATAAAAAACAAAACTGTTCCTAGAGAGCCTCCTAATTTTTCTATCAAATATACTAATGTCGTGAATCCAATTTCAAATTTATTGACATACATATACCGCCATATTACATACCATCTCTGATCCATATAGGAAGAAAAACTAGTGGACTGCTTCGCTGCATTATACATCGGCTCTACATAGACTCTAAGATCTGTTCCAATTGTATCTGCCCGCATACCAGCCAATATACATGGTAGCAGAATTGCAATAAACGCTAAAAGTTTCCCAATATATCGGCTTGAACTTTTTTCTGACAGCCATATTAGAAAACACGATATCAAGAAAAATACTATATATATCACAAATGTATTCCTCCCTCTATATCAATTTCATTTTACTTTTAGATAAAGCATTCTAATAAATGCCAAGCAATACATTACAAGCCATTGTCTTTTACGAATAATCTCATACTTAATCAATGTCTTTTTTGACATCGTCGCAGTATCACAATCAAGCTCTTTAATGTCTTTACTTACCCTTTTTTTTCTAGTATCTGTAAAAAGATGTAACATCATTAAATCAGATAAATAATTGTACGCTCCATTAATCTGATCTTCTACGAAATTTTCTCTGTATTCTTCCATTTTATACTTCTCTATAATTGAAGCCTGTCTGTTATTTAAACAGCACATATTATCATAATATACATCCGGATATCGCTTAATTCTTGCTATTCTTGAAGACTCTTCCCTTTGGTAACAATATGCGTTTTCCCCTGTGTAATAGTATTTTGATGTACTTACTAGAAAGTCCATGACAAAGTTCATATCTTCACCAGTAACCATCTTTTCATCAATCTTATTTTATTTTTGTATGCATTCATTAGAAAGAGTTTGCACATGACTATTCATACGATTACTAGTAAGAAGTTCTATAAGAATTTCCTTTTACCAACGATTCCCCGATTGCACTTTAATACCTTCCAAATATCTTTCTTATTATTTTCGAGAACTGCCATATCAAAGAGAATCATTTGATAATCTTCAGTTTTTTCTAAATCTGCAAAAGCATCTTCTACGATGATATCATCTGCATCAACAAAACAGACAAACTTTCCTGTTGCAATATTCAATCCCATATTTCTGGCAGAACTCACTCCACCATTTTTCTTATATTGGTATACTACCTCACCAATGAATTTTTCTTTAAAGAACTTTTTATATAGTCCTTTGAACCGTCATCAATAATAAGAACTTCTATATCGCATTTATTCTTAAGTTTCAGAACTGATTCTATACATTTTTCAAGCTTATCCAATGGCGTATTATAAACCGGTATAATAACGCTAATATCCTTCATGATAGATTTACCTTTATCCTCTTTATTTTATATTTTTATCCAGTTTCCCATAATGAGATTCCATTCTTCCGGTTTGACCTCAGCGAAACCACTACAATGATAAAATGTTAGTTCTCCAACATATATGTGTCCATTAATCAGATAAAAGTCCACTCGCAGATGTGGCACTCCCCTTGATAATTCCGCGGCAATGCTCTTCATTTGTTCAAAGAGTTCAGGCTTTTTCGGCATTTCTTCTGCATTTGGATCTCTCATTCTGATCGGCAAATGCTTATAGTCCATGTCGAAGAAATCTGTTCTTGGATCATCTGCCTTATCTTTACCAACGTAAACTATCTTAGGGATTCCATCAAAACAGAAAAATTTATAATCTGTCAAACAATCACTTGTACTGGTTTTATGGCACCATAGAACCCAACCATTATGAATTACTGCGTAACCCCCCACTTGTTCAGGGAGCTTAATCATGTCACCAAACTTCTTATCCCACTCTTCCGGATGGAATTCATCAAAACCACTTCCATCAAAGAATGTCATTTCTCCAAAATATGCTTTACCATTTACTTCATAAAAGTCCACACGCAACTCCTCCGTGTCTTTAGCCAGGCATTCTGCTGCTTTCACCATTTGATCAAAGCTCTTCGGTTTGGATGGCAAGACTTTTGAATGCGGATATCCCCATGTAAAATCAAGTGATTTAAAATTAATATCAAAATAATCGGCAGTCGTCTGACCAGATTGACGATCCGAAGAAATAAACAGAGCTTTTGCTATGCTATCAAACGTAAAAATCTTATAGTCTCGCAACTCTTTTGTCGCAGTATCTTCCATATACTGTTCTGCAATTATTCTCGGTTTGACTGCTTTATAGGGGTACTCTCGTCCAACTAAAAAATAGTTTCGTTTTAACGAAGCTTCTATCTTTTTCTTTGCTTTTACCTTATCGAAATGATTCTTGTCCTTACAAATAACAAGTCCCCCGCTGTCATGAGTACATTTTAGTACAAACTGATTCGGTAATTGATTGAAATCAATCTCGTCAAAAGAATCCCATACTCCCAGTGTAGGAATAATATATTCGTCTCCAATTCTTTCAGCCACCCATTTTTTGCCTCATACTTATCCACCATTTTACTGTATTCCGGGTTCTGATTGTGAAGTTTTAGCCATTGAAGTTTTTCATTAAATGTTACCGGATTCTCTAAATTAAGTCTTTTCCCTATATTTGCCCAATACATCAATTTTAGATATTTTTCATCGCTTATAAAGCCAAGTTTACCCTTCATTCCTAGTGAAAAAATAATTTTCTTAGGATCCTTGAGTGCCTCTTTAAAATCCATATATTTCACGTATAATCCAATTATCTTAGATGGTAATTGGATTTTTCCTTTCTCCCAGTTAACACTGGTATTTATTTCCATCTCTGATATATTTTGAAAAGGCACTGTGATCTGTATCTATAACTTTACAGCTTTGACTGGTATGAGGTGACTCAGACCACAGCTTTTCGTCTATTACTGTTAATCAGTTTGTTAACGCATCGACGTTTTTATTTACGTGATTACACAGCCGAATTCTCTGTGGAAGACAGCAGTGCTCAAAATATTTATCAGGAGGTATAAACCTATGTCAATGTACTTTATTGGAATTGATATTTCCAAGTACAAACATGATTGCTGCATCATTCTGCAGCTGATCAAAAAGTAGTTTCTAAAGTCACAATCAAAAACAATAAAGCCGGCTTTAATGAACTGCTTACAATCATTCATTCTCTCGCAAATCCTGCAGACATAAGAATAGGGTTTGAATCAACTGCCCATTATGCTCTCAATCTTGAACTCTTCCTTGAAAATTCTCTCCTAACCTTCATGGAAGTAAATCCTGTTCTCATCAGTGAATACAAGAAATCAAAAACACTTAGGCGTACAAAAACCGACTCTGTTGACTGCGAATCAATAGCTCGTTGGTTAATGACTGTTGAATACAAACCCCATTCAAAAGGATTTTACCACGCTTACTCTTTAAAGTCATTAACTCGTTTACGCGATAAACTTATCCGACAGCGTTCTTTCTATCTTATTAAAATCACAAATGTGTTAGATCATACATTCCCTGAGTTTAAACCATTCTTTAATGAACGCTTATCCAAAACTGCTCTTTATCTGCTTGAAAACTATGGTTCTGCTGAAAAGATGGCTCGTATGAACTCAGCCTCTTATGAAAAGCTACGTTCCTTATCCCGGGGGAAGTTTTCACCACAGCAATTTCTACGACTAAAAGAACTTGCTGCCAATACTGTTGGTGTAAATAACTCTATTTTTGATGTAGAGCTGAACAGTCTTTTATCTTTATACAAATCCCTTGTAAAAGAGATTAATACCATTGAAAAAGAAATCAACAAACTAATTGAAGAAGTACATCCTCACTATATGTCAGTTCCTGGAATCGGACCATTATCAGCAGCTGTAATCTATTCTGAATACGGCGATATATCTAACTTCACTAATCCAGGACAAATGCTTGCATTTGCTGGAATAGAACCAGGAATCAACGAATCTGGTACTGAATCTCACGGAGGTAAGATGGTTAAGCGTGGATCATCCCAGCTCCGCTACACACTTATCAATTGTTGTCTACCGTTAATCCGCTTTGACATGACATTTGCAACTTACTATGCCAAGAAACGCGGAGAAGGCAAACCACATCGAGTAGCCATTACTCATGTAGCCAAAAAGCTATTAGAGTCATCTACGCATTGGAGAGGCAAGATATCGACTTTAATGCACAGAAACTTCGTTAATCTCTAGTGGATTAATACTAATTTCTCCCATCTGAAATACGATGTATTCAGATGGCTTATTAAAGTTACCCATTTTTACAATTCAAAAAAATTTCAAAATTCTCTTGACTGTTTATAGTTTGTCACCTCAATATTACTTTCCTTCTAATATTCTTATAACACTATTCATATGTTTCTCTACAGCATAATCTTCCTCAACTTTATGTCTTGCGTTTATTCCTAGTGTCATACTTAGTGTAGGTTCAGCTATAAATTTCTCAATTTATCTGAGAAATCCTTACTGTTTTTCATTTCAAACAACAAGCCTGTTTTGTTGTCTTCAACTATCTCCGTCAGACTGCCAATCCTAGAAGCTACCACAGGTTTTCCATAAGCATATGCTTCAATAACTGTGTTCGGCATGTTTTCATACCATATTGCAGGACACACAATACACGTCGAATGAGATATCAACTCCTGTAATTCTTTTCCATGTTTAAATCCAGTAAAAACTATTTTATCTTCTAGGTTATTCTCTTTGATATAATTCCAAATTTTTTGATCTTCCTCAGAATCAGATATTTGACCTGTTATTCTCAAAACATAATCTGTGTCTCTCAAATATTTCATGGCTTCAATTGCATAGATAGTTCCCTTTTGATGTGCCATTCGGCCTAGAAACAGAAAGTATTTATCATTTTCATAGCACGGCGTAATTGACGTTGCGTCAATAAATGTCGGAACACAGGTAATTTTATCCTTTGAAATTCCACCTTCAATCAGCTTGTTTTTACTGAATTCACATGTGCAAATATATTGATCAACATCATCAAATACTTTAGTAGCTGCATACAATTTCATTGCCATTACTCTCAAGAGTGTACCTGCTTTTGAGCCCTTTACACACCTATGCTCAATTGCCTTTCGATAATCTCCGTGTAAGCAGGCTTCGCATATTTCATTTTCACATAAGAAATCATATTTTGGACAAAACATAAAAAAATCTGAAATTCTATGTACAACGCGAACTCTTTCCTTTCTTGCCGCTCGAATAATAGAAGGTGAAAGATGATTTACTTCGTGTAATATGTAAACCGCATCAGGCTTAGTATCACGGATCATATGTCTAAGCCGTTTTTCCGCATCATAGTTCCATACTGTAGCTCTTACCATTCCAATCAAATTACTAATAGATTTTTTCGTATCCGCATACATTATCTGATTTGAACGCGGCTTTGCAAAATATTTGGCGTATGGAGTTTTTCATTTTGGGGATTTTTAACAGAGAATGGAATCACTTCAATTCCCATTTTTTCTGCCGCATCCATAAATTTAAACATATATTTCTCTGGTCCACCAGCTATAAAATAGCGGTAGTTTGCTATAATAATCCTCATATTTTTCTCCCAACTTATTTTACAAACACACTTTCATACTGTCCGCAGATCTTATCCCATGTGTACTCTTCTGCCACTCGTTTCTTAGCTCTCTGGCCCATCTCTGCAATTTCATCTGTACTCATCTGATCTGCTTTATCGATCAGTTTTGCAAGGCTCCCCGGCTTGCGGCTCCAGTACAATGCACAATCTTCTGCTACTTCTTTATTAAAAGCAACATCAACCAGCAGATTCAGATCTGTACTGCCAAGAGCTTCAATCAGCGATGGATTCGTACCACCGACCATATGTCCATGAAAATATGCATAGGCATTTTCACGAATCTTCTTCAACAGTTCCTGGTCATAGACAGTGCCCACAAATTTAATTCTCTTATCGCTCTTGAAATGAAGTTTTTCCTCAAGCTCATTCAAAAACTTCTCATTCACATTTGTAATAATGGCAAAGTCCTTTTTGCTCTTGCTCTTCATGAACTCTCGAATCATTACTTCAAAAGAGTTCTCCGGTACAAAACGACCGACGACAAGGTAGTAATCCTTTTTCTTCAGTCCTTTTTCTTTATACCAGTTCACCAGCTTCTCATCGTCATCAGATAACTTGCTGAGTGTCAGATCTGCACCATAAGCGATAAATGTCGTCTTCGGATTTCTGTCCTTGATACCTTTGCAGTCATAGCACTCGTGAATATACTTCTCGATATTCAATGAGTCACAGATAGCAAGATCACAGTATTTGACCATCATCTGCTCAGAAATCTTCCAGTATTTCCGAATCGGTGCAGACCACTTTGCTCTCATCCATTCGTGTCCGTCCGGATTCAGGTACACAGTACCACCCAGCTTGTGGATTTCTTTATAGAAATGACCAGCAAAGGGTCCGATACGGCAAGCCATGATATAAACGATTGGATGCTTAATCCGATGTTCTTTTATGTACTTACAGCAGGCCTTCAGTGCCGCAACATCATAATAAATTGCCTGTGCAGGTCCAATCTGAGGAATATCTATTTTGAAACAATGTGCATTATGGAATTCAAACTCGTGATCATTGATTATGGTCACACCATCCACTTTTGTTTCGTCCATGCAGCCGTCACCGTTAGCCTTACACGCTACATGATATTTAATATTTGTCTTATTCTGGTGGTACTCTGTGAGCTTATAGACAAAAGTCTCGTATCCGCCATAAGCACCTAAGCTCTTAGCTCCTACCAGAAATACATGTTGTACTTCGTTTTCTCGCTGCATTCTTCCTACCCCTGTGTTCTTAAAATTTAAAAGTATCCTTCAGTCCCAACCACTTCTGATCCTTATCGCTCAAATTCAGTGCCGTGCCATCTTCCAGCGTGTAGCCTTCTGCGCTGGCACTACCCTTATACTCTCCCTTTAACTGTGTCCATTCAATGCCGATCTCCGGGTCGTTCCAGGCCATGCCGCCTTCGTCATTCGGATGCCAGAAGTCATTGACCTTGTAGCAGAACTCTGCCTCGTCACTCAGAACCAGGAAACCATGAGCAAATCCTTCCGGGATAAGGAACTGCTTCTTATTCTCGGCCGACAGGATGACACCATACCACTTGCCATAGGTTTCAGAGTTGCTTCTGAGATCAACCGCAACATCAAACACAGTGCCACGCACGGCACGTACCAGCTTGCACTGCGGATACTGCTTCTGGAAGTGCAAACCGCGCAGCACACCCTTTGTAGACATAGACTGGTTATCCTGTACGAAGTGGATATCAATGCCAACTTCCTTCATATCTTTTTCGTTATAGGTTTCCATGAAATAGCCACGGGCATCACCATGAACAGCAGGCTCAATAACACAAAGACCTTCGATGCCTCCTACATTTTTCTCAACTTAATCTGTCCCATAAGTCTTTCCTCTTTAATCCCTCTGGAAAATATCTCTCGTATATACTTTCTCTTTCACATCATCCAGACACTTGTCATAGCGGTTTGCGATGATGGCCTGACTCTGCTTCTTAAACTCATCCAAATCATTAACCACAACGCTACCGAAGAACTTCTCACCATCTTTCAGAGTCGGCTCATAAATGATGACAGTTGCGCCTTTTGCTTGATGCGCTTCATGACACCCTGAATGGAACTCTGACGGAAGTTGTCACTGTTGCTTTTCATGGTTAGTCGGTACACACCGACCACAACTTCTTTTTCCTTGCTCTCATCCCAGCTGTCATTCGCTTCATAAGCACCTGCAATCTCCAGTACGCGGTCAGCGATGAAGTCTTTTCTTGTTCTATTACTTTCAACGATAGCCTCAATCAGATTCTCCGGCACATCAGCGTAGTTTGCCAACAGCTGCTTAGTGTCCTTTGGCAGGCAATAGCCGCCATAGCCGAAGGAAGGATTGTTGTAATGGGTGCCGATACGAGGATCGAGACAAACGCCATTGATAATCTGCTGTGTGTTCAATCCCTTCATCTCGGCATAAGTATCCAGTTCGTTGAAGTAGCTGACACGCAGAGCCAAGTAGGTGTTAGCGAATAGCTTAACAGCCTCAGCCTCGGTGAAGCCCATGAACAAGGTATCGATATTTTCCTTAATAGCACCTTCCTGCAGAAGTTCTGCAAAAGTGTGTGCAGCCTTTACCAGTCGAGCGTTATCCACGTCGGTTCCGACGATGATACGGGAAGGATAAAGGTTATCATACAGAGCCTTGCTCTCGCGCAGGAACTCCGGGCTGAAAATAATATTGTCGCAATGGAATTTCTCACGAACACTTGCAGTGTAGCCAACCGGATGGTACTCTTGATAACCATAATGGCTTCCGGATTGTACTCAATGACCAGCTTAATTACAGCTTCCACCGCACTGGTGTCAAAAAAGTTCTTCTTGCTATCGTAATTTGTAGGAGCTGCAATCACCACGAAATCAGCATCACTGTATGCTTCCTTCGCATCCAACGTTGCGGTCAGATCCAGTTCCTTTTCTGCCAGATACTTTTCAATGTACTCATCCTGAATCGGAGACTTTTTGTTATTGATCAATTCTACTTTCTCTGGTATGATATCCACCGCCATAACCTGATTATGCTGTGCCAGAAGTATGGCAATGGATAATCCTACATATCCTGTCCCTGCTACTGCTATCTTCATCTTTCTTTTTCCCCTTCTATATAAAATTCCTTATACACTGTGCAACCTGCGGAGCCCTTCCCGAAGGCTGGTACTTGGTTTAAACCCAAAATCCCGTTCCAGAGCTGCTCGTATCCGCATACGTCACCGGGAC
>ENA-OQDE01001044-OQDE01001044.1-human-gut-metagenome-genome-assembly--contig:-NODE-1044-length-12233-cov-2.439452_pt1 | contig 12233 bp, 21 predicted proteins | sample MGYA00242768_ERZ504595 | MGnify/ENA primary metagenome ERZ504595 (study PRJEB26092, sample SAMD00036307) | human gut metagenome | host: Homo sapiens | study: EMG produced TPA metagenomics assembly of...
GGGCGTTACCGTTGGTGATCGCCACCAACGGCCATTTCTTCGCCAGCTGTTTTAAGGTGTCGTGGGTTTGCTGCGGGACATCGATTCGGCTGCGCCATTTGGCAAAGTTGATCATTGCTGCGTGTGCGCCTGCACTGGCTTCTTCGGCACTCAGCCCGGCGTCGAGCATGGCTTGTTCAATCGAACGAAAACGCCAGCGCGTCACGTCGTGATAAATCTCGGGTTCCGCTTCCCGTACCGCCTGGCGCAGGCGTTGCAGATCTTCATTCTGGAAGCTGCGCAGCGCCGGATGATAATTTTGCACAAAGGTAAGCGCCTCTCGCTCGGTGCGCAAAATCACCGGACGGTTATCGTAAAGGGTATCATCCAGGTCAAAGGTGAGCGCCGAGATGCGCCCCAAAGGCCGGTAAAAACGCATTATTTCCCCCGTTTGGCGCGTGGATGCGCCGCATCGTACACCGAGGCAAGGTGTTGAAAATCAAGATGAGTATAGATTTGCGTGGTGGAGAGGTTGGCATGACCCAGCAGCTCCTGCACACCACGAAGATCGCCGCTCGACTCCAGCATATGCGTGGCGAACGAGTGACGTAATTTATGCGGGTGAACGTGATTATTCAGCCTTGTTTTATGCCCCATTCGGCAAAGCGTTTCTGCACATTACGCGCGGAGATACGCTTGCCCAGTTTCGACAGAAAAAGCGCGTCGTCTTCGCTACCAAACAGGTCGCGCAAATCAAGCCAGTGCTCAATCCACGCCACAGCGTTGCGACCAATCGGCAGGCGGCGCTCTTTGCTGCCTTTTCCCATCACCCACACTTCGCCGGACTCCAGGTCGAGGTGTTTGATATCGAGCCCCACCAGTTCGGAAAGACGTAGACCCGCGCCGTACATCACTTCCAGCATTGCCCGATCGCGCACGGCGAGGGGATCGTTGATATCAATATCCAGCAGCCGATTCATATCATCGACGTCGATGTTTTTCGGCAGATGACGCGGCGCTTTCGGTGCCGAAACACCTTTCGCCGGGTTGGCTTTGAGTTCGTTCTGGCTGACCAGCCAGTCAAAAAAGCTACGTAGCGCAGAAAGCCGTAACGCCAGACTTGCAGCTCCCAGCCCTTTACGGCGACTGCGTACAGCGAAATTGCGCACCATCGTCACATCACATTGCTGCCAGCTTTGCAGGCCGTTTTCACTGGCAAATTGATGATCGCCTCAAGCTGACGCTGATAGTTAAGCAGGGTTATCGGGCTAAGCTGACGCTCCACGCTCAGATAACGTAGGTAGCGTTCTACATCGGTGTGTAAATCGGTCATACGCGTTCAATCCAACGCTCCAGAAGCTCCGGCAACATCAGCGCAATTTCATGAAGTAACTGCGTTCCCTGCCCTTGTTGATAGTGACTGGCATCGCGACTGGTAAACAGCACGACACCCAAATCAGCATCGCTTCCCAGCATCGACATCGCCACCGATCCCACCGCTTTCGCTTCCGGTAGCACCACCAGAAGCTCCGGTCCGTTAAGCGGCCCCAGATAGTGCTGTTCCTGCCCCAGACGCTGAATACGCAGCGGTTCGAAAGACTGACTTAATGCCAGATGAGTGTGGTTCGACGGCGCACCTAAGCGCCAGCGATCTGGAAACAGCCGCAAACTCGCCCCTGCCAGGCCGAGATCGCGCGCCCAGCGGTGAAAGCGCATCAGCATATCATCGAGACTGCTGGCGGCGGTGAGACTACGCTGCAAGTAGAGTAAGCGATAAAACAGGCCTTCGTTGGCGATAGCTGTTCCATCAACAGCGCCATGTTCTCTTCCAGAACATGAATATGATTACGTGCGCGGGCCATGTGCCATTCGACCAACGAAACGGTGCCGCGTACCGGATGCGGCACACGTATCGCTTCAACTGCGCGCGCATTGCGGATAAAAAACTCAGGATTTTTAATCAGATAATCGACAACCGCCCGGTCATCAAGCTCCGTGAGTGTTTCCTGCAGTTCTTCCCCTGGTTGCTTCATAGATGAATAAATCCGTCGTAAACATGTACTGCCGGACCCGTCATATATAACGGATGACCCGGACCTTTCCAGGCGATATCAAGACGACCACCAGGGAGTTCCACACGTACTTCTTCGGCCAGCAAACCTTGCTGGATCCCTACCGCCACCGCCGCACACGCGCCGCTGCCGCAGGCTGGGTTTCTCCTGCCCCACGCTCATAAACGCGTAAACGAATATGCTCGCGCTTAACCACTTGCATAAAACCGATATTGGCGCGCTCCGGAAAACGCTCGTGGCTTTCCAGAACAGGACCAAGCGTTTCTACCGCCGCGGTATCGACATCATCGACCTGAATCACGCAGTGCGGATTTCCCATCGACACCACGCCACATAAGATTGTCTGCTCGGCGGCGCGCATAATATAGGTCTTTTCCGCTTTGTTAGCGCGAAACGGCACGGCGGAAGGTTCGAAGTTGGGTTCACCCATATTTACGCGGACCAGATCATCATCGGTGACGGTCAGAACCATCCGTCCGTTGGCGGTGCTGACGCGGATATCGCGCTTATTGGTCAGCCCTTTCAGGCGCACAAAACGGGCAAAGCAGCGCGCACCGTTGCCGCACTGCGCCACTTCACTGCCATCAGCATTGAAAATGCGATAGTGAAAATCCAGTTCAGGATCATACGGCGGCTCAACCACCAGCAGCTGGTCAAACCCTACCCCCAGGTGCCGATCAGCCAGGCGACGAATCAGCTCCGGTGAAAAAAAGACATTCTGCGTTACCGCGTCGACGACCATAAAATCGTTGCCAAGGCCATGCATTTTCGAGAACTGCATCATTTACTCCAATCACGCGGGTACAGAAACTGACTTTTAGTAATTCACCTGGGATGGACCATCGCCAGTGGCGCGGTCGTTTTATCCGGCAACGTGGATTGCGTTTGCGTCTCTACCGGTTTGGTCGGCGGCGGTGTGTTTTTATCTGCAGGCGGGAAATAGAGCGGACCTTTCAGACCGCAGCCCGTCAGGCTGAAGAGAGTAAGTAATACAGTGAGTGCCTTAAACACGTTTTTCATTATGGATTGCCTGTAAGTTCATCGCTTTCTGCTTTCTATCATCGCAGGAGAAGGCGTAAAAGCAAGCGTTTAGCGACTCTTTATGAAGTCTGAAAAGTGAGGAAATGCTGCGAGTATAACGCTTACACGTGGGGATTTATGTTTTGCTGGTAGTTTCGTGATCGGCACCTCGCGCCAGGATGGCTTTATGCACTTTCGCAATGTGGTTTGTTTGTTGTCTTGTTCGTTGTTTTTATCGTCGGCATGGGGATGTCGCTTTCCGCGCCTGAACATAATATTTACCAGAAACAGGGAAAAGGCGTGGTATACCTGCGCCCTTATAAAGAAACAAATCTTTCTCTTCCTGACGTGAATTACAAAAGTTTGCGCCGTTTACCCAATTTATTAATAGACCCGACAACACTAGACAAATGGGATAAAGTACCTCCTCTGACTGATCTGACAACCGACTACCTCTATGAAGGCGCACAGGCCTGGTATCCTCATTACTCCTGGCATAGCGATGGTCGCTATATCCTCTACGCGGGTGAAGTTGTGCAAAACCCGCCAGACAAACCTCCCGTCGATGTCGCCTCGTTCAAGCATGGGGTGATTTTGCCGCAGATAAACACAGTCTCTATTTCGAAGGCAAGCGCACCGATGACAATGGCGGGGGAAATAGCTTAGATATCAAAACACTGCATCAGGTGGAATTCCAGCCTCCCTGGAAACCTGACTTACTGGGGCTGATATTACGTGACGCTAATTTCTTATATATCAATGGGCATCGCCTCGCTGACCCCGAGAGTTTCCGTGTGCTGGCGCAGAAGTCCTGGGATCAGCGAGGAAAGTTTTCTACCGCGTTTAATCCCTGTGTGGCTATGCCATTCGGCCCCTGGGATACCCTGGCACGTACAAGAACCAAAATCCTGATCAACGGCGAACAGCTTGATGCGACCCGGACACCTTTTCCGTCGTGCGCTGGATGCCCGGCTCACTCTTGACCTGGCGTGATAAAAACGGGCTGCAGCGTAAAGTCCTCGACAAGGAAATCTGGCGTGATGAAGATTTAACAAAGCACTGTCTGGATTTTTCTCTGCTGGAAAAGAAAGTGTTCTGGCGTAAAGGGCCTGCTTGTAAACAAGAAGAATTACCCGGACTCGATCCGGAACAGTTTCACCCCATCAGTGATGCTGTCGCACAGTATCAGGACTCGCTTTATACCATAATCGAAACAGAGTCTGGTGACCGCAAGCTGGAGATCGTGAAACTTGATGATCCCAATCTTATTATCAACAAACGTTTCAACGCCGGGAAACGCCACGGCTATTTACTTACGCGTGCCGAAGGGTGGCCATACCATTCCGGTTTACACGTGTTTGAATCTGACGGACCGCTGATCTTACTGGATAACCGTTCTCCGGATGAACGCGAAGCCCATCTTAATGACCATCCCTTTTTGCGCAGATGGTATGCCCGCGATAACCGCTACATTTACAGCTTTGATGGCGCGCAGCTCTGGCGATACCGCACCGCTGATCCGAAACAAGTTCGCTTAATCTGGAAGGAACAACATTCGGGATATGGCTATGGCGTAAATTACAAAACGGGATATCTGGACGGAAAAATTACTGATGACGGCGAATTTATTCCTGCCCCGCGCAATGAGGCGACAAAATGAATGGTCAAATAATCACAGTTGCACTCATCCTGTTGGGACACACATTTCTGACACCTGCTGTACAGGCCATAGAGTTCGACTATTACAATGATCACGGTGTCATGTCTTACGGTAAAGGTTATTGGGGGGATAAGAAAATCATTGCCCAATTTCCGGAGATGAACAGGGCCGATTTGCGCCTTGTGAAAAATATATCCGGGGAGCGGGAGTTGGTGGAAGGCTATATACCCACCGATGAAATAAGCATAAAAAATGAGGAATACCATTGGGTGACAGACGGCCACGTTATTCTCTGGCGTGGCAAAATCGTTAGCAACCCACCGGGAACACCCACTGTCGATATTGCCAGCTTTCAGGCTATGGGCCGCTTCGCGGTCGATAAATATAGCCTCTATTTTGACGGACAGCGCACCGAAAGTAATAGCGGCGCGTCACGTGTTGATCTGGCGACACTAAAAGCTATCGAAGGTAACTCTACCACGCTGGTGGATAGTAAAAATCTCTATTTGTCCGGTCGACGTCAGGGGAGCAGCAGTAATGTTACTGTATTAGAAAAAAGATGGTGGGGTATTAATCCACGTCTTATGAGTGTAAATAGAAATTTGTATTCCAATGATCTGCTTATCCGCAGTGGGCAGAATATTTATTTAAATGGCGTTCACCTTACGGCGAATGCAGACTCATTTGAGATAATTCGCTGGATACCGCATTCACTGCTGGTTTTTCGCGATAATAAGGGTATGCATCGTTATCCCTTTGGGCAATTGTCTGGCAAAGCGATACCCGTAGATGATGACGTCTCTTTTGAAGTAGGAGAAAGTCGCGTTCGCTGGCGTAAACAGCTCACGCCCGACCGTCAGTGGAGCAAGTGGATAGACCTACCAGGTATTGAACCTGAACAATTCCATCTGATTACTGGCAATATTGCGCAATATAAAGATCGGTTGTATGTAACAAAATTATCGACATTTGGTGAAGACCAGCTTGAGATAATCCCGCTGGATACGCCAGACCTGGTCATTGATCGCTCATTTAATAGCGGCAAACAGCATGCTTATTTTATCCGCCAATTACGGTCAAAGAGCGTGCAAATTATTCCAGTTAACGGTCCGCTAACTAAAAACGATCGCTTCGCTTATGACGATCGCAATGTTTATACATGGACCGATACAGAGGTAAGGATTACGCCCTCCCCCTGCCCGGCGAAAACACGCGTCAGAGAAGAGAATGTGCGTGAACTTCACAACAGAGACATTATTATTCCGTTGACAGATGAATCATGCCGGAACGCAGCCGCAGAGGTGCAAACTTGAAGCCCTGACCCCATGCCGCTATACTGCCGCCATCACTTAAAAACAGGATACAACAATGAACGACAGTGAATTTCATCGCCTGGCTGATCAACTGTGGCTGACCATTGAAGAACGTCTGGACGACTGGATGGCGACAGCGATATCGACTGTGAAATCAACGGCGGCGTGCTGACCATTACCTTTGAAAACGGGAGCAAAATCATTATCAACCGCCAGGAACCGCTGCACCAGGTATGGCTGGCAACCAAACAGGGCGGCTACCATTTTGATATGAAAGGCGATGAGTGGATTTGCGATCGCAGCGGCGAAACCTTCTGGGATTTGCTGGAACAGGCGGCGACGCAGCAGGCGGGTGAAACAGTCAGTTTCCGCTAATATTGCATGCCGGATAAGCTTCGCTTTCCGGCACGCTCATCACGAAAAATACTGCTGTAATAGCGGCGTGTCGTGATCCTGATTGGCAGGCGGCATGTTGCCGATAGATTTGGTGCGGAACGGAATCACCTGTTCACGACCATCAACCTTCACAATCTGATAGAACTGCGGCAGGTTGAAGTTGATGAAGCTTGAGCCGTAGGTAAAACGGTCGTGCGATGACGAGTAGAAGCGACTGACGTCACGCACCAGCTCCTCTTTGCTGCCTTCGCAGTGGTGATACACCTCAACCCGGTTGCTTTCATCGAGAATGTAGATATTAAAGCCATTCTCGTCTTGGGTTTCTTCGAAGAAGAACTGGATGATCCTTCGCTGGCAAAGCCGTCCACCACCGCCGGTAATTTAACGTGATTAGTTTCAACCTGCACTGACAGGCCGTGCAGTTTGTTATGCGAAATAGCGCCATAAAACTCGATGGCGTTTCCAGTTTCTGTACCGATACATTCAGGCGTTCGAAGAACAAGCCCCAGGTTTGACCAGAAACGCGCAGCGCCTTGAAACGCCCGGTTTCCTGGCGGGTGCTGGAAAGACGCAATTCAATACACTCAGAAACCAGTTGCTGCACGCGAGTACGGATTAAGCCGCGCAGATGCTGGCTATAACAGAAGACTTCCACGCTATCTGGCGGTGCGGCGTCCTGATGCATTTTGCCGAGAATAGTTTTCAGCTTCGATCATCGATTGCTCGCCGTTGAAGTGCAGCGTACGCACTTCGTTCCACGAGTTGCGGTACAGCAGGTCAACGCTACCTACCAGGCAATTTTGATTCTCGCCAAAGCTGAAGACATCCAGCTTACGGAAATCAAAATGCACCACCTGATTGCGGAACGCCGCTGTCGGGTCATATTCCAGGTTAACGATAATCGCCAGATGGCGAATTTCACACGGGCTGTAGAGCGCTTTTGGCGTCGGTGCAGGCAGGCGCAGCGGGAAATGGTGCGACACGTCGGCGACCATCTCCTGCAACTTAGGCAAATCGACAATGCCGTTACCTTTAATATACAAACGGGTGCGCGAGGTCAGCAGGCCGTTAAACCACGCCCAGGCCACTAGCTTATTAAGATAACGGTTATATTCCAGCGGCTGATGGCTGATGATCGACTCAATATTTGGCGCTCGGTTATACAGATACCAACCGGAACGATTAGCGCGGCCCGGCGGTACATAAATAAAGGTCAGGTTCGGTTCCGAGAGATCGGGTGAAATCTGCGGGTTTACCAGCGTCACTTTACCCGGCAATGCTTCAAACGCGGCATACAGCTTACGTGTCAGAACACCGATATCCTGCGGGCTGGCGGAAACGCTAAGGTTATTGCGACGCGCAAAGCGGATCAGATTGCGGTAGCTCTGCATCATCGCGTCGAGCAACTCGTTGTGCGCCTCACGCACCTGATCAATCTTCCAGTTAGCGCGGTTATCGAGCATTGCCAGACGCGCATCGTCCCATTCCCACTCTTTCACTAACTGGTTAGCACTTCACGACGCAGCCTACACAGCGCGTTCACGGCTGAGTTTTTCGCACACTTTTAAATAGAAGCAGCGACGTACTAAATCCAGACGGGTGAAATCTTCAATCGCCGTCAGGTATTCAGTAACACGCTCCAGCATCATGCAGTACGGATCGAGCCAAACGATACAATCTCGCCGTCGTGCAAACGCTGTTTGATATCTTTCGCCAGCAGTCGTGGGTTCGGGTATTCCCAGGAATAGGCTTCCAGCAGCAGTGTTTTCAGCACCGCTTTGTATGGGGAATCGATACTCTTATAGAGCTGCCAAAGGCTGGCACCAAAGTACTCTTCAGCAGAAAGTGAGCTTAAGCCACCGAGATCCAGCCATTCATTTGGCGTCAGCACGCCCTGCGCGTAAAGCGTCAATCACATAAGTCATCGTAATGCTCTTCTTCGTCGCACGGCACCATATTCCACAGAATACGCTTACCGGCGAGACGCACGGCGGTACGATAAAATTCGTCAAGCAGCAGTATATGCTGGGTGGAGCCACAATCTTCGCCCCCCAGGCTGCCGCTTTCATTATGACGGAAGCGGTTTTCATCAATCAGGAAGAAGCTAACTTCCACGCCCAGCGAGGCGGCCCAGCTTTCCAGCAGGCTGCATTTACGTTGTAGTAACTGGCGCTCTTCGCTATCAAGCCAGGATTGATGACAGACCCAGATATCAAGGTCAGAGGAACAACTTTGCCCTACGGACGAGGTGCTGCCCATGGTGTATACACCAGTAATTGGAAGCTCACCTTTCGGCGGGTCCTGTACTGACATTCCACGATACAGTTCAAGCTCGTTCAGATAGTGGCGTTGAGTTTCATCAGGCGTGTAAAGGCAAATGCCTTTGGGAACGTTACCATCAAGGTAACCCGGCATTAGCGGATGGTGATAGTGCAACAATGTCGGCAGTAGACTGTAGACCTGTTGGAATGCAGGCCCCATAGCAGCAAGCGCGCGATCCACACGCAATTGATTTATGGCATCCAGTCTCTGTTTCAGAGTCTCAATATAGAGGTACAAGACGTATCGCCTGATTTGCTACCCGTCATGACTGTGATTCCGCCAACATCAACGGTAACACGCGGCATTCGGGATATTTCGTATGTCAAAGGTAACCGTTACCACTTTTCGCGCCTGGTTTTTTTAGTTTCACGACGAAAAAATGGTCTAAAACGTGATCAATTTAACACCTTGCTGATTGACCGTAAAGAAAGATGCGCTACATACAAGTGTAGCACCGTTTATTCTCTGTAAATTCCTTATTACGACGGCGTGAAACGCCTGTCAGGATCCACTGCCAGACCTCATTTTACGGTTTGCGCAGGCGTCTACGTTTCACCACAACACTGACATCGCTCTGGCAAGGATGTTAGGATGGACCACGGATGATAATGACGGTAACAAGCATGTTAGACAATGTTTTAAGAATTGCCACACGCCAAAGCCCACTTGCACTCTGGCAGGCACACTATGTCAAAGACAAGTTGATGGCGAGCCATCCGGGCCTGGTCGTTGAACTGGTACCGATGGTGACGCGCGGCGATGTGATTCTTGATACGCCGCTGGCGAAAGTAGGCGGAAAAGGCTTATTTGTAAAAGAGCTGGAAGTCGCGCTCCTGGAGAATCGCGCCGATATCGCCGTACATTCAATGAAAGATGTGCCGGTTGAATTCCCGCAAGGTCTGGGGCTGGTCACTATTTGCGAGCGTGAAGATCCTCGCGATGCCTTTGTGTCCAATAACTATGACAGTCTGGATGCGTTACCGGCAGGCAGTATCGTCGGGACGTCCAGTTTACGTCGCCAGTGCCAACTGGCTGAACGCCGCCGGATCTGATTATCCGCTCCCTGCGCGGCAACGTCGGCACTCGCCTGAGTAAACTGGATAACGGCGAATACGATGCATCATTCTTGCCGTAGCCGGACTAAAACGTTTAGGTCTGGAGTCACGCATTCGCGCCGCGTTGCCACCCGAGATTTCTCTTCCGGCGGTAGGACAAGGTGCGGTCGGTATTGAATGCCGCCTTGATGATGCACGCACTCGCGAGCTGCTTGCCGCGCTGAATCACCACGAAACTGCACTGCGCGTTACCGCAGAACGCGCCATGAATACCCGTCTCGAAGGCGGATGTCAGGTGCCAATTGGTAGCTACGCCGAGCTTATTGATGGCGAAATCTGGCTGCGTGCGCTGGTCGCGCGCCGGACGGTTCGCAGATTATTCGCGGTGAACGCCGCGGTGCGCCGCAAGATGCCGAACAAATGGGGATTTCGCTGGCAGAAGAGCTACTGAATAACGGCGCGCGCGAGATCCTTGCTGAAGTCTATAACGGAGACGCCCCGGCATGAGTATCCTGGTCACCCGCCCGTCTCCCGCTGGAGAAGAGTTAGTGAGCCGTCTGCGCACACTGGGCAGGTGGCCTGGCATTTTCCGCTGATTGAGTTTTCTCCGGGTCGACAATTACCGCAACTTGCTGATCAACTTGCAGCGCTGGGGGAGAGGGATCTGTTGTTTGCCCTCTCGCAACACGCGGTTGCTTTTGCCCAATCACAGCTGCATCAGCAAGATCGTAAATGGCCCCGACTACCTGATTATTTCGCCATTGGACGCACCACCGCACTGGCGCTACATACCGTAAGCGGACAGAAGATTCTCTACCCGCAGGATCGGGAAATCAGCGAAGTCTTGCTACAATTACCTGAATTACAAAATATTGCGGGCAAACGTGCGCTGATATTACGTGGCAATGGCGGTCGTGAGCTAATTGGGGATACCCTGACGGCGCGCGGTGCTGAGGTCACTTTTTGTGAATGTTATCAACGATGCGCAATCCATTACGATGGTGCAGAAGAAGCGATGCGCTGGCAATCCCGCGAGGTGACGACGGTCGTTGTTACCAGCGGTGAAATGTTGCAGCAACTCTGGTCGCTGATCCCACAATGGTATCGTGAGCACTGGTTACTACGCTGTCGACTATTGGTCGTCAGTGAGCGTTTGGCGAAACTCGCCCGGGAACTGGCTGGCAAGACATTAAGGTCGCCGATAACGCTGACAACGATGCGCTTTTACGGGCATTACAATAACTCTCATAACAGGAAGCCATAATGACGGAACAAGAAAAAACCTCCGCCGTGGTTGAAGAGACCAGGGAGGCCGTGGACACCACGTCACAACCTGTCGCAACAGAAAAAAAGAGTAAGAACAATACCGCATTGATTCTCAGCGCGGTGGCTATCGCTATTGCTCTGGCGGCGGGCGTCGGTTTGTATGGCTGGGGTAAACAACAGGCCGTCAATCAGACCGCCACCAGCGATGCCTGGCTAACCAACTGACGGCATTGCAAAAAGCCAGGAGAGCCAAAAAGCCGAGCTGGAAGGCATTATCAAGCAACAGGCTACGCAGCTTGAACAGGCGAATCGTCAGCAAGAAACGCTGGCAAAACAGTTGGATGAAGTCCAACAAAAGGTCGCCACCATTTCCGGCAGCGATGCTAAAACCTGGCTGCTGGCTCAGGCCGATTTTCTGGTGAAACTCGCAGGACGGAAGCTGTGGAGCGATCAAGACGTCACGACCGCTGCAGCGTTGCTGAAAAGTGCAGATGCCAGCCTGGCGGATATGAATGACCCGAGTCTGATTACCGTTCGTCGGGCAATTACCGATGATATCGCCAGCCTTTCTGCGGTATCGCAGGTGGATTATGACGGCTATTATCCTTAACTGAATCAGCTTTCAAATCAGGTAGATAACCTGCGTCTGGCCGATAATGACAGCGATGGTTCGCCGATGGATTCCGACGGTGAAGAGCTTTCCAGTTCCATCAGCGAATGGCGTATCAATCTGCAAAAAAGCTGGCATAACTTATGGACAACTTCATTACGATTCGCCGTCGTGATGACACCGCCGTACCACTGTTAGCGCCGAATCAGGATATCTATCTGCGCGAAAATATTCGCTCCCGCCTGCTGGTCGCAGCACAAGCTGTACCGCGTCACCAGCAAGAGACTTATCGCCAGGCGCTGGAGAACGTCTCCACCTGTACGTGCTTACTACGATACTGATGATGCCACCACCAAAGCGTTCCTCGACGAGGTGGACCAGTTAAGCCAGCAAAATATCTCGATGGATCTCCCGGAAACCCTGCAAAGCCAGGCGATGCTGGAAAAACTGATGCAGACTCGCGTGCGTAACCTGCTGGCACAACCGGCAGCGGGGACAACGGAAGCTAAACCTGCACCTGCACCTGCACCTGCACCTGCA
>ENA-OQDE01001045-OQDE01001045.1-human-gut-metagenome-genome-assembly--contig:-NODE-1045-length-12226-cov-1.227044_pt1 | contig 12226 bp, 25 predicted proteins | sample MGYA00242768_ERZ504595 | MGnify/ENA primary metagenome ERZ504595 (study PRJEB26092, sample SAMD00036307) | human gut metagenome | host: Homo sapiens | study: EMG produced TPA metagenomics assembly of...
TGTAAGCAATGACCGGACAGATTATAATACATTGATTCCTGTGTTAGAAAAGCACAAAAATGCGTTTGGAGAAATTTTGGAAGAAGTAACTGCTGACAGTGGTTATTGCAGTGAAAAGAATCTTTTGTATTTAAAGAAAAATAAAATTTCCAGTTATATTAAGCTTCAGGATCATGAAAAACGGAAAACAAGAGCTTATAAGGAAGATATCGGAAAGTATTACAATATGAAAACGCAGATGTTTGAGGATGAACTTTATTATGTATGCCATGACGGCAGAGAACTTCATCATATCAGAACAGAAACCAAAGAACAGCCAGGTTATACGCAAACCTTTGAAGTATATGGATGTGCAGACTGTAGTGGTTGTATACACAAAGCAAAATGTCTTTATAAATATGATGCTGAAAAAGATGCAGAAAAAAATAAGATCATGAAAATCAATGAACAATGGGAAGTTTTGAAAGAAGAATCTCATGCAAATATCCAAAGCGAGAAGGGAATCTTAAACCGTCAGATCCGTTCTATTCAGACGGAAGGACATTTTGGAGATATCAAAGAAAATGGTGGCTTTCGTCGTTTCAATTATCGAACAGCAGAAAAAGTGTATAAAGAATTCATGCTGTATGCGATTGGAAGAAATATAAATAAATATCATCGTTTTCTTCATGATGAAATCAAGAAATTTGAGGGAAAAACCGAAGAAAAGACTGCATAGAAAAAAAGCGTTTTCAAAAATGCAGTTAAGGGATTTTTGCGCCCTAAAATACATACAGGAAAGAGAAAAATAAAAATCTCCTATAGAAAATCAGGTATAAAAACACTGAGTTCTACAGGAGATTCTTATTTTAAGACTTAGGAGCTAAAAATTGGTATTTACCGACAGCCCCTTTGTTTTATTACAATTTTGAATCCGCTCGATCGCTGCAACTGTATTTTCATATGTTCCAAACGCTGTCAGTCGGAAATACCCTTCTCCGCTCGGACCAAATCCAGATCCAGGTGTTCCAACAATTCCTGCATTCTCTAACAGATAATCAAAAAACTCCCACGAAGTCATCTGATCAGGTGTTTTCAGCCAGATATATGGCGCATTGATTCCACCTGATACAGTGTAACCCGCTTCCTTCAGACCATTCGAAATCGTCTTTGCATTTTTCATATAATACGCTACCTGCTCTTTCAGCTGCGCTTTTCCAACCTCTGAATACACAGCTTCTCCTGCTCGCTGAACAATATACGGCGCCCCATTGTACTTTGTACCATGACGTCTCGCCCACAGTGAATGCAGTGTCACATCTCCACATTTCAACTCTTTTGGAATGACTGTAAATCCAAGACGGACACCCGTAAATCCGGCATTTTTTGAAAAACTGCGAAGTTCGATTGCGCAAGTTCTCGCCCCATCACATTCATAGATACTGTGCGGCACATCTTCTTCTGAAATGTATGCCTCATACGCCGCATCATATATGATGACAGCTCCGACTTTATTTGCATAATCAACCCACACCTGTAGTTGTTCTTTTGTAATCGTCGAACCTGTAGGGTTATTCGGGAAACAAAGATAGATGATATCCGGTGTCTCCTTTGGCAATTCCGGTGCAAATCCATTTTCAGCAGTACATGGCATATAGATCACATCGCTCCACATCTCTGTCTTTGCATCATACACTCCGGTGCGCCCTGCCATGACATTCGTATCCACATACACAGGGTAAACCGGATCACATACTGCAATTTTATTGTCTTTGCTGAAAATCTCCTGAATATTTCCGGAATCGCATTTTGCACCATCTGAAATAAAATCTCGTCCGCTGAGATGTCGCAGCCTCTTTGGACATAGTCATTTTTTGCGATTGCACTTCTTAAAAATTCATATCCCAAATCCGGCGCATAGCATGAAATGTCTCCGACACTCCCATCTCGTCTACCGCCGCATGAAGTGCATCAATAATCGCAGGAGCAAGCGGTTGTGTCACATCGCCGATTCCAAGCCGGATGATTGACTGTTGCGGATTTGCCTGTGTGTAGGCAGCCACTTTCTTGCAATTGTCGAAACAGATAGCTTCCCGGCAGTTTCAAATAGTTGTCATTTATTTAAACATATTCTTTCCCTCCGTTTATAGGTTTATTTCTCCGTCAAATGAAACTTCCGCCGGACCGGTCATATATATCTTGTCCGCCTCTTTATCCCATTCGATTTGTAAATCCCCTCCAAGTAATTTTACTGTCACTTTATCTTCTGTAAATCCATTTAGATACATGCGACTGCGACTGCACACGCTCCCGTTCCGCAGGCCATCGTCTCTCCCGATCCACGTTCCCACACACGCATCTCAACTGTATTTCGATCAAGCACTTTCACAAATTCTGTATTCACACGATTCGGAAAACGCTCATGATTCTCAAATGCCGGACCGATTTCTCAATATCAAGTCCTTTCACATCTTCTACATAGACGACCGCATGAGGATTTCCCATTGAGACTCCGGTCATACGATACTCCGTTCCATTCACGTTGATAGGCTCATCAATCACACGGTCCCCATCCGCCACAATCGGAATATTTGCCGGCACAAGCTCTGGATTTCCCATATCTACTTTACAAGTTTCACTTTCCATCTTCACTGTCAAATCTAAATATTTGATTCCGGCAAGTGTCTCAACAGAGATATGCTCTTTCTCTGTCAGACCGTAATCATACACATACTTTCCAACACAGCGGATTCCGTTCCCGCACATCTCACTTCTCGAACCATCCGCGTTGTACATCTCCATCTCAAAATCAGCCACATCAGACGGATTAATCATGATCAATCGTCCGAACCGATTCCAAAATTCCGGTTGCTTACCTTTTTCGCCATCTCTGGCGGATTTTCAATAGTCTCTTTAAAACAATTCACATATACGTAATCGTTTCCCAAACCTTGCATTTTCGTAAATTTCATTTCATTTCTCCTAACTCTCTTATCCTGACATAACACTTAGTACCATCTGTGCCGTCTCTACCATATTGGTTCCACTGTCCATACTACATTTTTGCAAATAATGATGAGCCTCGTCCTCAGTCATGTTGTTACGGTTCATCAGTAATACTTTCGCTTCTCTCAGTAACGCCTGTTCTTTCTCGCTGCGGCTTTCGGCTTCGCATTCCTCTTCTTTCTCCGCCTTTCTATCGCCTGCAGCATCATGTTCAGCGTGCTGAGCAAATCATGCACCTTCAGCGGCATCGTAAGTCCTACCACGCCGTTTACAATCCCATCTCCCCATTTATCCGGAGATGCGATCACGAGCATCTCAAATGTATCCGGCAGATATTCCCGCAATTCCGTATACATCATATCCAGCATCTTATAACCGCAAATCACAATTCCTTCATCCAATGTCTCCGCACTTTGTATTGCCTGGGCTCCTGTCGTCCCGATTCCTGTAACCGCCAGACCATTTCGCACTAAGATATTACGAATATTCGTTGCTGTATCCTTTTTGGGAAACACAACAATAATTTTACTCATACTTACCTCCTTCGGCTCAACGGGTTATTCATTACAGAAAGACTCAAATCTTGTGCAAATATTTTTCCAGTTCCCAGCCTGTCACATACTCTCGGAACTGCTGGTATTCATTTTTCTTTGCCATCACATATTTGGCTGATAGATCTTCTCCCAAAACATTTTTGAACAAATGTATCCTCTTCAAAAGCTCTGACTGCTTCCAGGAGACTTCCCGGAAGTAACTCATTATATTTTTCCATGTGTTCTGGCGGAAGGATCTTCTTTTCAATTCCTTCTAATCCAGCCGCGAGACACACTGCAAATGCGAGATATGGATTGGCAGATGGATCTGGACTTTCGCAACTCAACTCTCGTTTTCTCCCCGCGCTCTGCCGGAATCCGAAATACCGGTTTTCTTCTTGTCACGAGTCTTTTATAAGAATTTACAATCGGATTGGTGATCAGTGTAATCGCCTGAATATGCGCCATAATTCCTCCTATGAAATAACTTGCTTCCTGACTCAGTCCATTCTCACCGTTCTCATCGGCGAACAGATTCACTCCGTCTTTTGTCAGAGACATATTCAGATGCATACCCGAACCATTTTCTCCTGATTTTGGTTTCGGCATAAATGTTGCATGCAGTCCGTGCCGTTTTGCAATCGTCTTTACCACAAGTTTAAATGTCATCATCTTATCGGCGGCAGCAATGTCTCATCATATCGAAAATCAATCTCATGTTGTGCCGCAGCCGCTTCATGATGAGAGGTCTCGATCTCAAATCCCATATCCTCCAATGTCAGGACCATATCACGTCTTGCATTCTCCCCGAAATCCAGAGGTCCCAAATCAAAATATCCTGCATTTTCATGGGATACGGTTGTCGGGAGTCCATGATCATCTATATGGAACAAAAAGAACTCACACTTCGGGCTTACTTGTAGTTGATATCCCATAGCTTTTGCTTTCTCAACCGTCTTTTTTAGAATATGCCGCGGATCATTCTCAAAAGGGGTTCCGTCCTGACGATATACATCACAAATGAGTCTCGCAACCTTTCCCTGCTGTGGTCTCCACGGAAAAATCTCAAATGTATTCAAATCCGGATACAGATACATATCCGAGTCCTCATCCTTTGCAAATCCCTCGATGGAAGAACCGTCAAACACACATCGGTTATCCAACGCTTTTCCAGCTGGTTTGTCGTGATTGCTATATTTTTCATCATTCCATATATATCTGTAAATTGGAGCCGGATAAAGCCGACATCCTCTTCTTCTACAAGTCTGTATATGTCTCTTTTTGTATAGTTTCTCACTGATATCCCTCCAAATCCTGAAATAAAAATGGACGTTCTCACTCTACGGAAAACGCCCTTGTTTCTTATAATTATATCGACCTGCTTTACGTTTGTCAATTACTTCTAAAATGATTTTATCAGTCTTAATTTCTCATTTATTTTTTATCTGTCTTCCGGTCACATCCAAATGATAATTTTCTTTATAAATCAGTTCTGATACCGGAACCAATTCATATCCTTGTTCTCGAAGCCCCAAAATCACAGATTCCAAAGCATCTTTTGTATATTTTGCTCCACTATGCAGCAAAATAATCGCCCCACCTTTTAATTCTTTATTTTCTAAAATAGTTTTTACAATGCTCTCCTTCCCATAATCCTTCCAATCCTGAGAATCAATCGACCACTGTATCACTTCATACCCACAAGCTTTGCTGTCTTGATCACTTGATCATCATAATCTCCATAAGGAACTCGAAACAATTTCATCTCCATCCCCGTCAAAGCTTTTACTTTTCGTGTACAGATACAATTCTTCTTTGCAAGCTTCCTTTGAGAGCTGGCTCATCGATTTGTGATTCTCACTATGATTTCCGATATCGTGCCCTGCAAGCTGAATCTGTTTTACATCTTCCGGATATTTTCCTACCCAGTTTCCTGTAAGAAAAAACGTTGCCTTCACATCATATTTATCCAGCACATCCAAAATCTGCTTCATATATTCATTTCCCCATGTTGCATCAAAGGAAAGCGCCACCCGCTTTGCTTCTGTCTCCACAGAATAAATCGGCAATTCTCTGCCGTTGACTGTGTTGCTTACAGATATTTCTCTCACCGCACCCATACACGTTCCTAAAATAAACAAGCAAACCAATACAGACATCAGAATTTTTCTCTTCATCCAAACACCCACTCTCTCTTTTTATTAATATATGCACAAACTTTTCAGACATAACATCTATGCAAATTGCACAAAATAGGAAAGATTACTATTTTTATCTAGACATTTATCAAAAATTCTGCTAGAATAAATTTTGTCAAAAAGATTATGATAGTAACTGATCTATCATGTTTATTTATAAGGAGGTATTACTATGAAGAAATATATTTGCGAACCATGTGGCTATGAATACGATCCAGAAGTTGGTGATCCAGATAACGGAATCGCTCCTGGAACAGCTTTTGAAGATATCCCGGAAGATTGGGTATGTCCAATCTGCGGAATGGGTAAAGAAGTATTTGTAGAAGCATAATTACTTTTGACTTTATTTTCAAAAATCCGAAGAGAATCCTCTAACACGTGAATTCTCCTCGGATTTTTTGTATATTCCAACAAATTTATTAAAAATATTTCTTTTTTAATGAAACTTTTTCCTTTGATTTTGTGTATAGGTAAGTGAAAGGGGGGATTTCAATAAGATGAAAAAACTGGTATTGGATGAAAAAACAATTGGAAAACCTTATGAAACAATATACCGGATATGTTTATACGATTGTAAAAGGGATTTCCTGTGACTGTTTAGAAAAGGAAGATATGGAAGAAATTGTTTCTGACGTATTTTTTTCCTTATGGAAATCACAGCAGTCATTTGAAAATCACAATACTTTGAAACCATATTTAGCACAGATTGCCAGAAATCAAACACGAAACCGCTTACGAGAAAAACATAAACAGATTGTTCTTGAAGAAGAGAGTGTATTGGATTTTATCTGTGTGGATGAATATTTCGGTGAAAAAGAACAAATCGAAAAAATTCGGGAACTGCTAAATGAGCTTAATGCCGTTGAACAACAGCTGATGTTGGCATATTATTTTTACGGATTTAAACTGAATGAAATCGCCAATACAATGCAGTTACCCATATCTACTGTGAAATCCAAATTATACCGAGGGTGCGATAAACTAATCACAAAATTCAAAGAAGGAGGAGTGACTCATGAAAAAAGTAAATCTGTATGAATTATTTGGACATTTGGATTCAAAAGATGTATTGCTTACAGACATAAAGTCTAATTCTGTCAACTGTGACGAAGAGAAAATTCGAAATATGACACTCAAAAAAGTTCACCAGAATATGAAGCAGCAAAAGCAGGTTCGATTTTTACGGACTATGAAACGACTGGCGGCTGGTTTCGTCTTGGCAGCAATATTGGGTGGCAGCGCATATGCGGTGGCATCTGAGGAACTTGGATGGTCTATAAAAAAAATGTTTGGTCTAAACGAAAAAGAAGTCCTTACTTCAGACCAAAATTTCAACAGATGATTATTCTCTCTCCCTTGTAGACATGGCATATGATGGTAATATCGGACGTATACTGATAAAACTGGAAGCACTGACAAAAGAAGCAGAAAAAGAACTGAAGCAGCTGCCAGGTCCGGTTGCCTCAAAAGCGGCAAGCATGTGTTATTATACTGATCTGTCAAATGAAAAAGAAGCTTATTACTGGCTGGACATAAACGGGGAACAGGAGAATATCCGTATCAACATTCCAAAATCCACACAATATCTCACCGTTTCACTAAAAAAGACGATAGAACCAAAATCTATAGCTTTAGGAAAATCTGAAATGTATACAAAATTAGAATACTCTCCACTTGGAATCACAATATGGGCAGAAGGAGATACAGATACCAATTCCTGAAGATCCCGGGGACGTCCAGATTACTTTCCGCTATAAGAATGGTAAAGAAGACGTTTTGACAGGAAAATCATCAACAGAAAAGAAGTTGGAATAAATCATTCCAGTCGTGAGGCAGTTCAAGATGATTCCTTTGAAGGATTCCGTTGGATTTATGGCTTCTCGAACCGCTGCGATTGGACGCAGATAGATGCAATTGGAATCGATGGAGTTTGGTATCCACTATAGATCTCAGACTTCCTCCTGCTAGTCTGAAGATTTATCCTGTTCAAACAAAATCTCCATTCTTGTTCCTTCTCCAACTTTACTGTTCACTGTAATCTCTGCATTGTGCAAAATCGCACCGTGCTTCACAATCGAAAGTCCGAGACCGGTTCCTCCGGTCTCTTTTGAATGACTTTTATCCACACGGTAAAAGCGCTCGAAAATACGTTCTTTCTGGTCTTCCGGTATTCCAATCCCGGTATCCTGAACAATCACTTTCGGTCCTTTGAGTGTATTGCCCACCCAGATTTTCACTTCACCGCCTGACACATTATACTTGATCGCATTTTCACAGACGTTGTAGATCATCTCATCCAAAATTCTTTTTACACCATGATAAATCACAGTTTCTCCAATCACTTCCAGATGCACTTTCTTCTTCTCTGCCTGCGGTGCCAGTCTGCTGCAAATTTCCCGCGCCAATCCGAATAAATCCACATCCTCCTGCTCAATTTCAACATTTCCCTCATCCAACTTAGACAACTTAATAATATCTTCAATCAAGGTAATCAGACGACTTGCCTCATTATAAATCCGCTCAGAAAATCCAATCATATCATCCGGTTTCACAAGTCCGCTCTTCATAATCTCAGCATATCCGGAAATAGAAGTAAGCGGTGTCTTCAATTCATGAGAAACATTTGCGGAAAATTCCTTTCGCATGTTTGCCACAGCCTCTTTTTCTTTGTTCTGTTTGTCAATGCTTAACAACAAGGGTTTCAATTCTTCATATACATTGTTCTCAAGCGGTTCTTCCAAATTCAGATTATTAATCGGGCGTATCAATCTCGACGTCTGCATTTTGCAAGAAAATAGGCAAAGCAAAACATTCCAACCGCAATCACCGCCATATAAGGCAGCATATCCATAATTGCCGGCTGCACATTATCTACTGTTTTTGCAACTCTCAGGATATTTCCATCATTCAAGGTTAGTGCATAGTAATATGTCTGCTCTCCTAAGGTATTCGACTTTCTCAAATCTTCCCCCCAACCGTTCGCAAATGCATCCTTGACTTCTTTTCGCTCTTTGTGATTTTCAAATGTAAAATCATCTTCTTTTGAATCATATAAAACAGTACCATTCTCATCAATCACTGTCAGCCTCGTCTTCACCTGTGCCGCATCCATATCTTCCAGATACTTTGTCCCGGATATATTGATTGCCGTCTGAATATATACGGCCTCCTGCTTTAGCTCTGCTTTCATATTATTCAGAGACTGAAAATATGTAGCCGCAATCAAAAGCGAAAAGGTTGTAAGAAGTGTAATGCAAAGTACCAAAAGCATACTTTTTGTATTTTAACTCTCATTGATCTCTCCTAACCTGTAGCCGACTCCCGCACACGTCTGAATCATATCACCGGCGCTCCTAGTTTCTGTCTGAGTGTCCGCACATGAACATCCACTGTACGTGTCTCTCCGTCAAATCATATCCCCATACTTCCTCTAATAAACGATCTCTTGTCAACACAATATTGTGGTTCTGTACAAGGCGACCGAGCAATTCAAATTCTTTCAACGTAAGAGTCACCTGTTTTCCATCGACAAACACTACATGCTTTTCAAATCCATGGAAAGATTGCCGTACCGAATACTGTCCCTCTTCCTTCTCTTTTTGGTTCTTCGAAGTACTGCCTTGATCCGCGATACCAACTCCATCATTCCAAACGGTTTTGTCACATAGTCATCCGCTCCGCCATCAAGCCCTACTACTTTGTCGTACTCTGCCCCTTTTGCTGTCACCATAATGACCGGTATTTCCTTTGTCTTTGCCGAATTCTTAAGTTTCTTTAACAATGATAGTCCATCTTCACCCGGAAGCATGATATCAAGCAAAATAAGCTCTGGCGTCTCAAACGCCAAAGCTTCCATAAAGGATTTTCCATCTTCAAACCCACGGGCTTCCATCCCCGTCGTGTTCAATGTGTATACTACCAGTTCCCGAATATTTCCATCGTCTTCTACACAATATATCATCCCTTGATTCTCCTTTATCTTTTCCTATACAGTTGTCATTCCTTTGTGTACACCTGTGATAGAAAATTCTACCCATTCCGCAATATTTGTCGCATGGTCTCCGATACGCTCCAAATATTTTGTGATCATAATCAGATCGATTGCCTTTTCTCCCTGATTTCCATGATCCTCAGCAATTAATTTTACCAGCTTTTGCTTTGTCTGGTCAAACAATTTATCTACCTCATCATCTGCAAGCATTACTTTTCTCGCAAGTTCCAAATCTTTATTCACATATGCAAGGACACTGTCATTCACCATCTTACTTGTAGCTTCCGCCATCTTTCCGATAACAGGAATCTCCCTTGCCTCAGACATGCCTGCTCCGATAATAATATCTGCAATATCAGAAGTCTGGTCCCCGATACGCTCCATATCCGTGATCATCTTTAAGGCTGCGGAAATCTGACGCAGATCACGGGCTACAGGCTGCTGCTGCAGCAAAAGCTTCAAACACAATCTTTCAATGTCTTTTTCCATCTGATCAATTTCTTCGTCTTCTTTCATTACAAGTTTCGCAAGCTCTAAGTCTCCTTTTGAATTGCTTTTGCCACATTTGCAATCGCTTTTTCGCAGAGACTTCCCATATTAATTAACTGGGCACTTAAATTTTCTAACTGCATGTCAAACTTATTTCTCATACTATCCGAACCTCCCTGTAATATAATCTTCTGTCCGTTTATCCGACGGAATTGAGAACAACTTCTCTGTCTCATTATATTCAATCACTTCTCCCAAAAGGAAAAAGGCAGTATTATCAGACACACGAACAGCCTGCTGCATATTATGTGTTACCATAACAATAGTATAATCTTTTTTCAGTTCCATCGCAAGGTCTTCTATCTTCGAGGTAGAAATCGGGTCAAGAGCCGACGTAGGCTCGTCCATCAAAAGCACTTCCGGTTGTACCGCCAGCGCACGCGCAATACACAATCTCTGCTGCTGTCCACCAGACATACCAAGAGCGCTCTTTTCAATCTATCCTTTGTCTCCTCCCAGATTGCCGCATCTCGCAATGATTTTTCTACAATATCATCCAGTTTTGCTTTGGAGCGAATTCCATGTGTTCTCGGCCCAAATGCAATGTTGTCATAAATACTCATCGGAAACGGATTTGGTTTTTGAATACCATTCCAACACGTTTTCTCAAAGATTTACGTCCATACTTTTATAAATATTTTGATTGTCCAGTAAGATTTCCCCTTCAATCTTACATCCTTCCACAAGGTCGTTCATGCGGTTCAACGATTTTAAGAGTGTTGATTTTCCACATCCGCTCGGCCCGATAAACGCCGTAATTTTATTTGCCTCTATATCTAAATTCACATTTTTCAGTGCTTTAAAATCACTGTAATAAAGATCCAGATTTTTGATACTAATTTTCGCCATTTCCGTTTCCTTTCGTTATCTTTTTCGCTATAAATCCTGACAGCCAGTTAATTCCGATCACAAGTACAAGCAGTACTACTGCTGTTGCATACGCCTGATCCATATGAAGCCCTTCTCTTGACATACTGTACATATGAACCGCCAGCGTTCTTCCTGATCCCATCACTCCATCCGGGATATCTGCAACTGTTCCGGCTGTATAAATCAATGCTGCCGTCTCACCGACAATTCTTCCAACCGCAAGAATAACACCTGCTAAAATTCCAGGCACTGCCGATGGAAGCACAATTCGAAACACTGTTCGAAGTTTACCCGCTCCAAGTCCAAAACTTCCTTCCCGATAACTGTCGGGAACTGCTTTTAATGCCTCTTCTGTAGTACGCATGATGAGCGGAAGAATCATGATCGACAATGTAAACGCTCCCGCCAGCAAAGAGTACCCCATTTTAATGTTGTAACAAAAAACAACATTCCAAAAAGTCCATATACAAATCGATGGAATTCCAGACAATGTCTCCGTCGTAATACGGATAACATTGATAAATTTATTTCCCCGTTTGGCATATTCCACAAGAAAATTGCAGAGAAAATTCCAAACGGAACTGCAATGATCAAAGACAACGCCGTCATAATAATCGTATTGATCAAAGCAGGGAACAGCGATCCATTTTCACTTGTGTATTTCAACGCAAACAATTCCGGCTTAATATGCGGGATTCCGTTGATCAAAATATATGCAATTAAAAATAATAACACTGCAAATGTTATGATTGCAGAGAGCATCACGAGGAGCATCAAAATAAATGATCCCGGTGTTCTTTTATAAGAACGCAGTTTTTCTCCTATACTTCTAGTCACGGTGTCCCCTCCTATTTAACAATGATACAGAAAGATTAATAATCAGGATAAATACAAACAGTACAACTGCTGTCGCAATCAATGCCTCTCTGTGCAGTCCGGTTGCGTACCCCATCTCAATGACAATGTTCGCAGTCATTGTACGCACACCCTTCATAATACTTACCGGCATTCTCGCCTGATTTCCTGCAACCATGGTGACAGCCATTGTCTCTCCGATCGCACGCCCGATTCCAAGTACGATTCCGGCTACCACGCCTGAT